>Ga0222659_1000292_pt1 | contig 34847 bp, 30 predicted proteins | sample AntAcemetagen547_FD_179850 | JGI IMG/M metagenome (GOLD analysis project Ga0222659, IMG submission 179850) | Saline water microbial communities from Ace Lake, Antarctica - #547 | ecosystem: Environmental > Aquatic > Non-marine Saline and Alkaline > Saline | place: Antarctica: Ace Lake...
GGCGCGTTGCCCCGCTGCAGCCCCATCTCGAACAACGGCCAGCCCACCGAGGGCTGCACCTGATCGTCTTGAAACGTGGGCGTCACATCCAGGCTACCGATCAGCAGGCGGCGGCGGCTCGCCTCCCATTCATAGGGAATCTCGTAGAGCTCCAGCAGCTCGGCGGCCAGGGCCCAGGAGCTGCCATTGGCATCAATCTCCACCGCCAACTGCTGGTCGCGTGCCGCCATCGTGCTGGCCCGGCGGAACTCCAGGCGGCTTGCAGCGGCAGGCTCTGGTTCGCTCAGATAGCGCCGGATGCGCTCGCGCAGCTCATCACCGCCAGTCGGTGGGCCGTTCTTGCTGAGCTGCAGAAAGTCCCAACGTTCGCCCGTGCCGCCCCAGATCACCGGGCCGTAGTTGTCGTGCATCCAGCGACCGTCGCGGTTGGATGCCGCCTCGGCGTGGGTCATCACCCGCTGCAATGTGATCTCCTGGGCGTTCCAGCCCCAGCTGCTGGCGATCCTGGCCACCTCACGGCACATCGCCTCGAGCTGCGCTTCTGTCGGCGGCATTGTCCAGGGATCGGGCCGACCGCCCATGCAGGCGCAGGACAGCGCCACGGAATTGCTGTTGCGCCGATAGGTGTGGGCCGGCAGATCCACGCTGTAGGCGTGCAGGCGATTCAGGCGGCCGTCACCGCTGATGATCGTGTGATACAAACCGGAGCGCACCCAGGTGTAGGGCGTGGCGGCCCAGTGCAGGTAGATCGTGGCCGGCATGGTGAAGCTCGCTCCTCGCAGCGCTGGCCACAGCATGGAGGCCGTCTTTAGATCCTGCAGTAGTTACAGGAGCAACATCAGCATGGAGCTGTGACGCTGATCACAGGGCTTGCAGGCACCAGATATGGAGTGGCTTGTTGGACTCAGCCGGCTCAAGCGGCAGCGGCGTCCTTCCCATGGTTTTCAAGGATCAGCGGCACCCCCTCGTCTGACGGGCCTCTTGCGGGAACGGGGCCCAGGGGCCGCAGCTGAACCAGCGCACCATTCCCACCATTACATCGGTGTACAGCACAAGACCTCCGATCACCATCACAGCGACCACCGTGCCTGAGAGGAGGGTGCGAACGTTCATGGGACCAGGCCAGTTCGCAGCATTGTGCTGTTGACACCGACCGCACAACTGCTCACCATGACGGGCATCGGCTGCCCGCTTGCCGCCGGTGACGTGGAAACCTCCTGACACCGACAGTGTGCGCCGCCTGGCGCTCGGCGGGGATCCCACGGCGGCGCGCAGCTTCTGGCGGGCCCTGGTGGCGGCAACGGCTGGCGCTGATCCGGCCCTGACGGTGCTGGGCGCCGAACTCAGCTGGGCCTTTGGCCGCAGCCGAGAAGCCCAGGCCCAGCTCGAGCCGTTGCCCACCGCTGCAGAGGCCCCCCTGGAGCTGGTGGATCTGTTTCCGCAAGGCACCGATCTCGCCCAGCGCCATGGAGGGGATCAGTGGCTGCAGCAGGTGCACGCCCTGCTGCGGCAGCACGATCAAATCCAGGCCGCCGAACAGTTGCGTCAGCAAGCCGGCAGGGGTTGGATCCTGGCTGATCCGCCCGTGCTGCGCACCCTGCACCACTTCGCCTGCAGTGGCGGCACCCTGATCAGCCGTTGCCTGGCGGCCGTGCCTGCTGTGGTGTTGCTCAGCGAAGTCAACCCCACGAACCGGCACCAAAGCGGCTTCAATCCAAGCCATCCCCTGGCGCTTGTTCCGCTCCGGGGGGAGCCGCTGCCGCCCCAGGTGGTGGAGGCCGAATTCCACGGGCAGATCGATCAGGTCCTGGCCTTGTGCGCGGCGCGCCAGGCCGATCTGGTGATCCGCGACCACAGCCATTCTGATTTCTGCCGGGGGCGGGCCGTGGCGCCCTTCCAACCGGTGCGGGGCTGGTTAGCCCAGCGCAACCCGCTTCGATCCGTGGTCACCCTCCGCCATCCACTCGACAGCTGGCTGGGTCTGGTGGCAGCCGGCTGGCACACCCAGCTGGAGCCGGCCACGCTGCTGGAGTACTGCGCTCGTTACCAGGCGTTCCTCGATGCCTACGACGATCTCGACTGGATCCACTACGAGACCTTCTGCCGGCAACCGCAGCCCGTGTTCCATCAGCTCTGCAACCAGCTCTGCCTCCCCTGCGACTCCACAGCCCTGGAACGCTTCGCCGCCATCGAGCTCAGCGGCAACAGCGGCCGCAGCTCCGATCGGATCGAGCTGAGGCCGAGGCGCTCCATCCCCGCCGACGTGCAAGCCGAACTCACCGATCCGGCCACGGCCACCGAGCTGGGCCGGCTCTGCCTTCGCATGGGGTATGGATCGCAAGCCAATGCCAGCGCGACCCCAATCGTTCAGTGAGCCTTCAGGAAATTGTCAAGCAGATGTTCGCTTGGGCTACGAACGACCTCCGTGCGGCCATAGCGATCCTCGATGCCCACAATGCCGTCCTCGCCCAGATACGGCCCGCTCCACTCCTCGATCATCTCCGCCGCACTCCTGCCGGGGTTGGTGAAGCGCAGTGGCAGCCAACAACCAAAGAGGCCAATTACTCAGGGGCTTCAACAGAGAAGTAATCCATTGCCAGGCGCATAAGATTGCAAATACACAGAATATCAGCCTCTGCAATCGAGGTGCCGGTTGGCAACAAAAGAATCGAATCCCCTAGAGCGTCCGTGCAAGGAAGCTTGATATCCCGATAAAGACTGTTCGATTTATAGGGTTCCAGCCTGTGGCACCCAGGATAAAAATATCTTCTAGCAAAAATATTTTCCCAGTAAAGCACTTCAACAATCTGATCCCGTGTTACGCCCGCAATCCCAGAATCAATCTCCACGACAATGTATTGATAGTTATTACTCCCCTGTGCGTCGTAGCCCAGCAGCCTGGTGCCTGCCACTTCGCAAAGGCCAAGCTTATAGGCCTGATGGTTACGCTTGTTGGCATCAACAAAATCACTGCGAGACTCAATCGAGGTGATACCCATAGCAGCGGATACTTCGCTCATCTTGGCATTGATACCAAGGCAATCCGTAGCATCCAAACCAGCAAAACCAAAGTTTCTAATCGATCGAAGCTTGCTCGCTAGGGGATCGTTATTGGTGACAATAGCGCCACCTTCAAAGGTGTTGATAAATTTGGTAGCGTGAAAACTGAGGATTTCAGCCAAGCCAAAGTTACCCAGGAACTCACCCTTAGCAGTGGAACACAGAAAGGCATGAGCGGCATCATAGATTAAATGCAGCCCATGCTCTGATGCAATCGACTGGAGTTCCTCCACGTAGCATGGCTGCCCCCATAAATGCACACCCAGAATAGCCACTGTATCTGGAGTGATCAGCTCAACAACCTGACCCGGATCCAAGCAATGTGTGCGTGGATCAATGTCACAAAATACAGGCGTCAGGCCCTCCCAGGAAATGGCATTAACAGTCGCCACGAATGTAAAACTAGGGACGATAACTTCGCCCTTGAGGTCCAGTGAATGTAATAGCAACTGGAGAGCCATTGTGCCATTGCAAGTTGCAATACAATGACGCACACCTAGAAGCCGCTCAACTTGACTTTCAAATTCCTGTAAATACGGACCAGAGTTAGAGAGCCATTTGTTATCAAGAATATCATCAATGCGTTCTCTTAGCGCCTGGCGCGAACCAATATTCGGACGTCCAACATGGAGTGTCGAAGAAAACGAAGGAGCACCTCCAGCAATCGCAAGTTCTTCGGAACTGATCTTGTCTCTTCTCTCTGCTTCTCGGCTCGGTCTCGGCAGGATGGACCTTGAGTCAGAAGTTGATCTTTGCGACATCTTTCCAATAATCCTTCAGACTTTTGTCATTGTATCAATAACAGCAGATCACCGCTTTGATTCAAAATACGCTAGGATTGCAAAAGCCAATTGATCACACATTGGAGCACATTTACTTTCAAGTCTACAAAGCTGGGCTTGAGCATGCTTTGCTTGATATTCGCAATCATGCAAGTGTGAGAACTTTCATGGCTGATCCTAATGAAATAAGCTTAGAGGATCATTTGAGATGGGTCGAAAGCAACCTTGATCCCGATTGCCATCATCACGGCCAAACCCAACTGGCATTTATTATGGTCAGAGGACATCCACGGGGTTTTGTATTAGTCAGAGATATCAATGAAAACTCAGGGGAAGTCGGTATCATGATACGCGAGAGCGATGAGGTTCTTGGTCTAGGAGCAGTTGTGGCAGTTCTAGCGCTTGAAAAGTTGTGTTTTAATTATTTAGGTCTCAAGGCTGTTTCCGCAAAAGCAAGTCCGCACAACTCCAAGGTACTCAGAATACTCAGGGGCCTGGGAGGAGAAGAAGTTGAGATGAGTGATGAAAAGTCGCTATGGTTTACCTACCGCGTAACAGATTGTCGATCAAACAAAGTCTATCAATATATTCTCAAGCGCTATGGCCACCAAGGCGAGCTTGTCTTTTAATGAGTCCGCAAATCCCCCCACCCTCGCAGGGCAAAATTGCGGGACGCCACGACGTGAGCCTGAATTGGTGTAGATCAACCAACAGTAACGGTCAACCCATCTGGGATGCCTGGAGTTTTACGGTTGGTTGATTACCAAGACTACAACCCGCTTAGCACTTCATCGACTCCTGGATCCAGTTATGGCTGTCCCGCGTCAAGCCCCTTGGCCGCTTGGCGTCAATCAAGTTGGCCGGTGAGGCCCCCTGAGCTGCTCCGCGGTTGCCTGTGACGACAACCTCTCTCCGGCGACACGAAATCTTGCCCAGCTCCGGGCAGATCCCTTGGCTTGATTACCGTCTACTAATCGGCACCAGGCGTCAATCAAGTTGGCCCCTGTCGCGACAACGTCCGCTGCTCGTGGTGGGGCGACCGCACGAGCCGGCGGACACCACGGTCCGACGGCAGCGGGCGGAGCCTGAGCGGCACCTCCGTTGATCGGCTCCGAGTTGTCGTCTGGCGTCAATTCCGCCTATGGCGTCCTTTGGCCTTGGGACCGGCTGGCGGCCTGCGCTCGGCGGTGGCTATCGCCGGTGATCTCCACGATGCGGCAATGGTGCACCAGCCGGTCCACCGCTGCCACCGTCATGGAACTGCTGGGGAAGATCTCCTCCCAGGCAGAGAAGGTCTGGTTGGAGGTGATCAGGATCGATCGCCTCTCATAGCGATGGCAGATCAGCTCAAACAGCACGGCACTCTCGTGCTCGTCGCGCCGTACATAGCCGACATCATCGATCAGCAGCAGGGGGTAGCGATCCAGCCGCTGCAGTGCTGCCGGCAGGGCGTAGTCCGCCCGTGCTTTCTGCAGCTCCTGCACCAGGGCGGTGGCGGGATAGAAGCGGCAGGGCTGATCCAGGCCGATCAAGGCCAGAGCGATGCCGCTGGCGATATGGGTCTTGCCGACACCGCTGGGGCCAAACAGCAGCAGGTTCTCTCCCCGCTGCAGCCAGCCTGGATCCCTGGCGAGGGCTTCCAGCTCCTGCCAGCGGGCCGGTTCGATGCGCTGGCGGTGGTCATAGTCGGCCAGGGCTTTGGTCCACGGCAGGTGGGCGTCCCGCAGCAGCCGGTGTTGGCGGCTGAGCTGACGCTGCTCGGCCTCCTGCTCGCAGAGGGCATAGAGAAACTGGCTGTGGCTCCAGCACTCAGCCTCAGCCTGCGAGGCGAGGCTCTGCCAGTGGGAGCGGAACCGCCCCAGTCGCAGCTGTTTGAGCAGGATCGGCAGCGTCGCCTCCACCGCCTGCGGCCTGGGAATGGACAAGGAGGAAGTGGTCATAGGACTCCAGGGCGTGTTGAGCGATGCGTTGTGGGGGGATGGAACGGTGAGGCGGCAGCCGGAAGCGTTTCTGCAGTTCGGCCAGCGACAGCCGATCCCGCTGCTGGGCCGCCTCCAGCCAGGCGATCACCCGCTCGTAGGTGTCCAGCCGGCAGCCCACATACAGGGCCTCGACCATCAATCGAGCTGCCGCATCACGGTCTCCGCTGGTGATCAGCTCCTGCCAGAACGTCCACCAGCGCCCGTCTGGAAACAGTTCGCGCTGGTAGCGGCAATGGAGCAGCGCCCTGGGCTTGCGGCGCAGCGCCTCGATCAGGTGATTCAGGTCGATGCACCAGGCCCGCCCGTGACGCTCGTCCCCACCGTGGAGCCGCACCAGCTCGCAGGCGAGTTGACGGCCCAGCAGCACCTGCAGCCGGTCATGGAAGATCCGCACTGTCACCTTGTGGCCGATCAGCGCCGGCGGCACGGAGTAGACGACTCTCCTGACCTCGATCGTGCTGGTGCGCCTGACCTTGAGCTGCTCGATGTCGTAGTCGGCAAAGCGATGCGGCGGTAGTGAGCGCAGGGCCGGCTTTTCCTGCCCCAGGCGGCACAGCCGGGGTCGGTTGTACTGCGCCGTCACCTCCATGACGAAGGTTTCGTACACCGCTACCGCACTGAAATCCACGCTGCCGCGTAGCAGCAAGGCCTGCTTGATCCGTTCTTTGAGGTGCCCATGGGGGCTTTCAACTCGGCCATTTTCATGGGCCACACCGAGGTTGTTGCGGCTGTAAGCCAGGCCGTAGTGATGGCAGAGAGCGTGATAACGGCGGGTGATGTCTGCCGCGAAACTGCCATTGCGGTTGCGGCAGGCAGCCGAAAGCCGATCGGTGCGCAGCTCCCGCGGCACGCCGCCGCTGGCGGCCAAGGCGTTCTGCAGACCCTGAGAGAGCGCCACAAAACTCTCGCCGCCCTGGATCACCTGGGCGTGGCTCCAGCCGCTCCACGCCAGGCGGTAGTGGAAGAGCAGATGGGGGAAGGGCTGGCCTGCCACCGTGATCTCCACTCCCTTGAGCTGGGTGAAATCGCAGAAGGCGATCTCGCCGGGTTCGTAGCTGAGCGGAAAGATCACCTCCGGCGCAGGGCCGTGCAGCGCCTTCCACTGCCGCACCCGTCGTTGCAGGGTGCGGTGCAGCGGTAGCCAGTCGTGATCAGGCTGCTGGCGCTGCAGGTTCTCCAGCAGCGTGATCGGCGTCAGGCCAGGCTTGGCTGTAAGCAGCGGCAGCAGCACCTCCTCCCAGATTCCCTCCAGCGGATCGGGGCGGGTGCGGCCTCGAGGCTTACCGGCCTGGGCTTGGATCCCTCCGGTATCGATGCGGCGGGCACTGCGCACGGAGAGGCCCGCCGCCGCGGCAGCCGCCTCCTGGGCGCTGCCGATGCGTCGCTTTTTCATGTACAGCTCGATCTGTTGGCTCGTCAGCGGTGCCGGCATCACCAGGGCCATGCGCATCGGCCCCAGGGTCAGCAACCCCGCTCCCAACCGGCCAACGAGCTTGTCGCCAACCGGTCAACCTGATTGTCGCCGGACACTTATGGTTGAAGTGTAGGCTTAAACGGTTTCCAGTCCTTGTGAACTAACTGACTATCGGTGCCTTATGAATGTAAATTTCTGCGTGGTGGCCTTAACCTCAGGGTTTTGCTTGTTGGCCTTGGGCTTCTTGCCGGTCCAAGTCAAAGCTCTGGGAACGTTCCCATCTGTTCTGGAAAGTGATTTAGGTGATTTTTCTGACAACCCTGCTACTCCAACATTCCTCGGACCATTGGTCTTGGGCACGAATACGGTCAGTGGGACCATCACCGTTGGACCCAATGGCACGTCCTTGATCGACATCAGTGGGGGGGACGCAGATTTCTTTTCATTCACCAATCCATCGGAATCCAGTCTCACCTTCGCCTCCCTCCAGTTCCAGGTCACCAACTTCACCCCACCACCGGGAGCTTTTGATGTAACGGCTAGTGTGTTTGGAACCACAACGGCCTCGGGAAGCCTTCCATTCGAAAGCAATATCAGTTTCACATCACTCAATAGCTTCACTCCCAATTCCACTGGGAATCTTGTTTTTGCTGCTAATCCTCTCGTCGCAACTGGAGGGTCTCCCTTGGCTTTTGGGTCCTATTCCTACGAATTCAAAATTGAAACTGTTCCAGCTCCAGCCCCCGTTGCTGCGGCTCTGCTCTTTCCTGGCCTGGGCTGGCTGCGCAAGCGTTACCGCGCCTGACATTCACTCTGCAAACAACTCAAGGGGCAGGGGATGAACAGTGGCCCCGCGTGTCGAGCAGTTCTGTCGGAAGAGAATCAAGCTCTTCTCTGGAGTGAGGCCGGTCGGCAGGCCACCAAGAAGCTTCAACCAGTCATGACGCAGCACAAGCGTTCCAGGCAGGAGGCGTGTCGGATCGTTCGCCGGAACAGAGAGACCACCTAAGCGAAAAGCGGTGGACACCAGATCCACCCAGGACGCCTCAAAACAGCGCAGCAACGTGAGGATTGAGCCGAGCGCTGGAACGCGATTCCAGAGCGGCCAGACCAGATCAGCTTGGGCCTCAAGCGAGGCGTCATTCCAGGCGGCGATGATGTCATCGCTGCTGGCCGTTGCCGTCACTTGGCGCACAACCACGTCCCAGGGAAGCGTGGCGGCCGGGAGGAGCTGATCCACACGTTGCCGCATGCGGTCCGAATCACCAACAAGCAGGAAGCTGAGGCGTGGGCGGCTCTGCCCCCTATTCGGTAGCGCGCCGTCGGAGCGGATCCAACGTCGGGCACTGGCCAGCAGGGGCGGATTCATCGCTCTGGGCCGCAACAACGGACCAACCCAGGTGGCCTCCAGCACCGGCCAACCCGACTCAGTGGCCCTTCGCGTCAGCCAGGGAGCGGCGCTCTGCAGTTCCGCCGAAAGGTCAGCTGGCGCGCTTAAAAGCGTTTGCCGAGGCAGCAGCATCCAGCTGACCACACCCGGGGGGTCGAGGGACCCCTCCTGCCGCAGGGCCTCTTGGATGGCGTTCTCCTGCTGCGGATCGGGACCCAAGTTGCGCAGCAGCGTCCAGCGTTCGGCACCCACCCGCCAACCCCTGCCGAAAATCAGCTGGGGCTTCGGCTCGGTCGAGAGGAAACCGATCAGTGCCTGGATCAGGGCCGTGCTCGGAAGCGCTTCTGCCGTGAGCAGAAGCAACCAACCCCCAGAGGCCCGCAGGGAACCCTGGCGCAGGACATCCGCCAGGCAGGGCCAGTCGTCGAGCGCTGTGTTCACGTCGGGGATCAGCTTCCCCCTTTGGCCCACGGCGAACGGCCACTCCCCGAACAGAAGCTGATCCAGCCCGGAAGCGTCCCAGTAGGCGGTGGCTTCCAGGGTGGTGGCGGGCCCACAAGGGGCGCAGAGGGTGAAGGCGGGCCTCCTGGCGGGCGGACCGTTCACGCCCGCGGCTCGCCGTCATCCTCCCGCCGGCCGCCCTTGGCCATGCTCCAACCCACCACATAGCCGACGAGCCCGCCGGCTAGGGCTCCCTGCAACTGCCACATCTGCTTGCGGAAGCGCCAGGGGATGGCGCCCAGTTGAAGCCCTATCACCACAGCCAAAACGAGCGACACAGCCAGGCCGCTACCGCCCACGAAGGCGCCGATGCCTCGGCCCCGCTCTTTCGATGGTTTCGGTGGTTGTGGCGGTGGGGGGACCAGGCTGGACATGACAGACCCTCACACAGCGGCATTCTGTCGGTTCGGTTCCCGGCGAGCGGCTCGATGGATCACGATTCCAGCATCACGATCTCCGTTGCCCCAGGCGAACTGATCGACCGCCTCACCATCCTGCTGATCAAGGAAGCCCGGATCACCGACTCCGCCAAGCTGCTTCACATCCGTGAGGATCTGGCCGGACTTGCCGCGTCTCTGGCTGCAATCCCGGAGGAGCAGCGCCAGCAGATCGCACCTCTCCTCGACGATCTGTTGACCATCAATGCCTGCCTCTGGGAGGTGGAGGAAAGCCTGCGCGCCTGCGAATCAGCGGGAGTGTTCGATAGCCGATTTGTCTGGATGGCACGCTGCGTCTATCTCCTCAACGATGGGCGCGCCGGCTTGAAGCGAGCCATCAGCCTGGCCGCCGGATCCCGCATCCTCGAAGAAAAATCGTATGTGTGATTCCGGCTTATGATGCCGTGCCAGACACAATGATCAAACCCTCAATTCCGCTGGATCTTTGTGTGGCAACCGATGTAGCAGCTGACCCATTAGCTATCGACTAATAGCAATCAGCTAATAGCAATCAGCCGGACGTCCACCGGCCAGAATTCCGGCCTGCAAAGAGCCTGGCGATGGGGCTAACTCGCTTCAGGGCTTACCGCTTCAGGCTTATCGCCTCAAGCCTTGTCGAGTTCGAACTCGGCGAAGTTGTTGGTGTTGATGCCGCCGTCGGTGCCGCTGAATCCGGTGTAGTTCACCTTGTCAAAACGCACCACCACCGGGTAGCGGATACCGGAGGTGTCAACGGAGGCCACAGTGCCGACGTCGTTGAACCAGTAAGACTCAGCCCGCTTGATGCGCACCTTGTCGCCGCGTGAAATGGCCATCGCTGCCTAGATGAGGGTGACTTCCTTGCGGAAACTACCCGCGGCAGGGGCTTGGCAACCAGGTCATGTCACGAATCGTCGCCGCTTCGGGGTCAAGGGTCGCCCGGGCCCGCGTGGCACGATCGCCTCCCCTGCCCGTGGCCCTCGATGGAGGCACCTGTCCTCAGCCTCGAATTGCCCGATCCCAACCGCGAGGACATCAGCACCGTCGAGTTCCTCGCCCGGCTCGAGGAGGCCTGGGAGGTCTGTGATCGCTTCGATCTGCAGACCGAAATCTGGCGCGGCCGCATCCTCGGCTCGGTGCGGGATCGGGAAAAGCGCGGTGGCGAAGGCCGGGGCACCGGCTTTCTGCAGTGGCTGCGCGAGCGCGAGATCAGCAAAACCAGGGCCTATGGCCTGATCCAGCTGGCTGAATCCGCCGACAACCTCGTCGGTGGCGGCCTGCTGGAGCAGGCCAGCGTCAACAACTTCTCGAAACGGGCCTTCCTGGAGACGGCCCAGGCAGACGCCGAGGTGCAGCTGATGATCAGCGAGGCGGCCAACGAGGGCCGCCAGATCACGCGCAAACAGGTGCGCCGGCTCACCGATGAGTTCACCGCCGCCACCAGCCCCCTGCTGCCGGAGGAGATTCGCCAACGCACCCAGGAGAACCTGCTGCCGCCGCGGATTGTGGCGCCGCTGGTCAAGGAGCTGGCCAAGCTGCCGGAACCCCAGCAGGACGACCTGCGCCGCGCCCTGCGCGAGGAGCCGGAGCTGGAGCGGGTCAAGGACGTGACCCATACGGCCCGCTGGCTGAGCAAGGCGGCGGAGGCCGGCGCGGCGGTGCGGGCCTTCCAGCAGGGAGACCTCAACTTTGAAAAGGCCCTGCAGGAAGCCCAGCGCCTCGATGCCCTCGGCCTGCTGGCCGATGCCGTTGGCCAGGCCCAGCACATCGAGAGCGCCGTGCTCAAACTGCACACCAGCTGGCGGCGCCTGGGCGGCCTGCAGGAGCGGCTCTGGGTGGAGAGCGGCAGCAGCACCCCCCACCTGCGCGAGCTGCTCACCCTGTTGCAGAGCCTCAGTGGCAGCACGCTGCGGGTGTCACTCGGGGAGCTCGCCGGTGGCAAGCGGGTGCGGATTCAACTGGTGGAAGAAAGCCCAGACCAGCTTGAAGCACCTCCCCTGCCCTGAACGCTCACTTTGAGCGCCCCCGTTCAGCGGTGAGAGGATGGCCCCACGTGAAGGCCAGAGATGACCAGCAAAACTTCCGCAGACCTTCCGGCTTCGGCTAAGGCCCCGGCACCAGCGCCAACAGTGGCGGGCACCAGCGCCTTTTTGCTCGTGTATCACCGCTCGCCGTTCGATGAAAAGATCGATGCCGATGGCACCCGGCACTGGGTGGATCAGAAGAGCCCCAACGGCATCATTCCCACCCTCAGGAACCTGTTTCGCAGCCAGCGCTCAGGCACCTGGGTGGCCTGGCGGCGGCAGGATGAGGAGGGGACGTTCGACGACGAACTGATCCAGATGGATCCCCCGAATGATTTCATGTTGCGGCGTCTGCCGCTCACCACCAAACAGATTTCCAGCTTTTATCACGTTACGTCGAAGGAATCGTTCTGGCCGATTCTGCACTCCTTTCCCAGCCATTTCAGCGTTGACAATTCCGACTGGTGCATCTTTGAGGAGGTGAATGCCTCCTTCGCCCGGGCGGCCTGCCTGGAAGCGGCGCCGGGGGCCACGATCTGGATCCACGATTACAACCTCTGGCTCGCGCCCGCTTACATCCGCAAGGAACGCCCCGATGTGCGGATCGCCTTCTTCCACCACACACCCTTCCCGTCCACAGACGTGTTCAGCATTCTTCCCTGGCGGGATGAAATCCTCGACAGCCTGCTCTGTTGTGATCTGGTCGGTTTCCACATTCCCCGTTACGCCAACAACTTCGCCCGTTCGGCCGTCAGCCTCCGCGCCGTGCAGGGGGTGGATCCGGTGCCGGTCGCCGAGAAGTTCCGCCGTAACGGCAGCGCCCTGGCCGAGCCCAACGTTGTTCCTTACCTGATGCACGAGGGCCGGCGCGTGCGCATCGTCGCCTCGCCGGTGGGCACCTCCCCCGATCAGATCCGCCGGATCGCGGCCAACCCCGATGTCTGCGCCATGTCGAAGCAGATCTCCGAGCAGCATTCCGACCGCAAGCTGATCCTCTCCGCCTCCCGGGTGGATTACACCAAGGGCAACGAGGAGATGCTGCTCGCCTACGAGCGTTTGCTGGAGGCCGACAAGACCTGGCACGGCAAAGTTGAGCTGTTCCTTGGTTGCGTGGCCGCTGCCGGTGGTATGCGCATCTACGACGACATCCAGCGGGCGGTTGAGGAAATCGTCGGCCGGATCAACGGCCGCTTTGCCCGCATCGACTGGACGCCGGTGCGCCTCTCGACCCGGCGGATTCCCTACGAAGAGCTGGTGGCCTGGTTCGGCGAGGCCGATGTCTGCTGGATCACCCCCCTGCGCGATGGCCTCAACCTGGTGGCCAAGGAATACGTGGCGGCCCGGCGGGGTCGCGATGGGGTGCTGGTGCTCTCCGAGTTCACCGGAGCGTCGGTGGAACTGCAGGGGGCGGTGCTCGCCAACCCCTACTCCCACGGCAGCATGGACCGGGCCATTGCCGAAGCCCTGGTGATGCCCAAGCCCGAACAGTGCGAGCGCATGGTGACGATGAATCAGGCCGTCGAGGAGTTCACCGTGGAGCACTGGGCCGAGCAGCAGCTGGGTGAACTCAGCGTTCTGTGATCGTGGGCCGTGCCAGAGCCAGGCCCCGGGCGCTGGCCCTGGCGATTGTCCTGGCCGGGATCCTGGCCCTGCTGGCGCTGCCCGTGGCCTGGGCGCGGCCGCCGCTGACGATCACGGTGCTTATGCCCGCTCCCTTCGCTGAAGCCACCGCTGACACGGTGGCGGCCTTCAACCGCGACCACCGTCGGCTGCGCATCGCCGTGGCCCGCGGGCCGTTCGAAACCGAGGCGGTGTCGGATCTGGCGATCAGCAGCCTGCTGCTGGGGGATAGCCCCTACGACCTGCTGATGATGGATGTCACCTGGACCGCCAAATACGCCGCCGCCGGCTGGCTGCTGCCCCTCGACGACTGGCTCGACGGCGATCCTCTTGCCGGGGTGGTGGCGGGCGCCCGCGAGGGCAATCGCCTCGCTGGCCAGCTCTGGCGCCTGCCGATGCTGGCCTCGATGGGCCTGCTCTACTGGCGCACCGATCTGATGGCGGCGCCGCCGCGCACGCCCGCCGAGTTGGTGGATCGCTCCAAAGAGCTGCAACAGCAGGGCCTAGTGCGCTGGGGGTACGTCTGGCAGGGCCGCCAGTACGAGGGTCTCAGCTGCGTCTTCCTCGAAGTGCTGCGTGGTTTCGGCGGCCAGTGGGGCGGGACGGCGGCCAGCGGCATCGGCCTGGACTCGACCCAGGCCACGGCGGCCGCCTCCTGGCTGCGCCAACTGGTCGAAACGGGTGTGACGCCGGCCTCGGTGGCCGATTTCGCCGAACCCGAAAGCCTGCAGGCCTTCGCCAGTGGCGAGGCCGCCTTCATGCGCAACTGGCCCTACGCCTGGAAAGAGCTGCAGAAACCGGGCAGTGCGGTGGCCGGCAAGGTGGCCATCACCACGATGGTGGCCGAGCCCGGCCAGTCGCCGGCCGCCACCCAGGGCAGCTGGGGGCTGTCGGTGCTGCGCGGCAGTGCCCATCCCGCCGAAGCCGTAGCTGTGCTGCAGGCCCTCACCGGTGAGGACAGCCAGCGGCGGCTGGCCCGTGATTGGGGCTACACGCCCACACTCGCCTCCCTGTTCGACGATCCCGAGCTGCGCGCGGCCCTGCCCCTGCTGCCCGCCCTGCGCCAGGCCCTGGAGGTGGCGGCGTTGCGGCCGATCACTCCGGTCTATGCCCAGCTCAGCGACATCCTGCAGCGCCAACTCAGCGCGGCGATCACCGGCGGCACGGCCCCCCAGGCGGCGATGGACCGGGCCGGACGCGGCAGCCGTGCGGTGCTCGACGCCAGTGGCGTGGAGGCGGTCTGATGGGCGAGCGGCGGCGCAGCCTGCTGGTGGGCGTGGTTCTGATCGGCCCGGCCCTGCTGCTGTTGCTGCTGGTGTTCCTCTGGCCGATGGCCTCTTACCTGTGGCTGAGTTTCCACGCCCAGAACCTGTTCACCGATCTCCAGCCCGTGGCAGTGGGGATGCTGAACTGGCGCCGCCTGGTTCTCGATGCCCGCTTCTGGCAGGACGCGGCCCAGACCCTGCGCTTCGCGTTGGTGTCGGTGTCGTTGGAGCTGGGCCTGGGCCTGGCCATGGCCCTGCTGCTCAACCAGCGCTGGCGGGGCCGCGGGCTGGTGCGCAGCCTCACCCTGCTGCCCTGGGCCCTGCCCACCACGGTGATGGCCCTGGGTTGGCGCTGGATCTTCAATGACCCCAGCGGCCCGATCAACGGCGTGATCGCCGGCCTCACCGGCAGCACGGTGCCCTTCCTCGCCTCCCCCTCCCTGGCCTGGCTGGCGGTGGTTTTTGCCGATGTCTGGAAGACGACGCCCTTCGTGGCCCTGTTGCTGCTGGCCGGGCTGCAGATGATCCCCGCCGATCTCTACGAGGCGCTGGCGCTGGAGGGTGGCAACGCCCGTCAGGCCCTGTTGCGCATCACCCTGCCCCTGCTGAGGCCCTACCTGCTGCTGGTGCTGCTGTTCCGCCTGGCCCAGGCCCTGGGCGTCTTCGATCTGATCGTGGTGCTCACCGGCGGCGGGCCCGCCAGCAGCACCGAGAGTGTGGCGGGCTACGCCTATCTCAACGCCATGCGCTTCCTTGATTTCGGCTACAGCGCCACCGTGATGATCGGCATGTTCGGCGTGCTGCTGCTGCTGGGAGGGGTGCTGCTGCTGGTCTTGCGCCGTCCGGTCAGGGCCTGAGCTGCCCCGCGCCCTTTTCCTTGCACTGATTTTTTTGTCAAGCACCCCGCATCCGATGCCTGCTTCGCCGTCTGCACAACCGATCGCCTCACAAAGGGGGCAGAACCCGCGCCGCTGGGCCCTGGTGGCGTTGTTGCTCTTCTGGAGCCTCGCGCCGATGCTCTGGCAGCTCTACACCTCGCTGCGCACCCCCGATGCCCTGCTGGGCGGGCTGGCGGCGATCGGTCGGGGCTGGACCCTGGCCAACTACGGCCAGATCCTCAGCAGTGATCCGCCCTTCTGGCGCTACCTGCTCAACAGCACCCTGGTGGGGGTGGGAACAACGCTGCTGACCCTGCTGCTGGCCATCCCCTGCGCCTACGCCCTGCAGCGGCGCGGCGGCCTGCAGCGGCAGCTGGTGGATGGGGCCCTGCTGGTGGCCGCCGCCTTCCCTTCGGTGTTGCTGTTCCTGGCGCTGCTGCAGCTGGCGCGCCAGTTCGGCCTGGCCAACAACCTGCTGGCGCTCTGTCTGCCCTATGCCGGGCTTTCGCTTCCCCTGGCGGTGCTGCTGCTGGAGGCCGCCTTTGCCGAATTGCCCCGCGAGCTCGAAGAGAGCGCCCTGCTGGAGGGCTTTGGCCTCTGGCAGCGTCTGCGCTGGATCCTGGTGCCCCTGCTCGGCCCGGCGGTGGCGAGCACGGCCGTGCTCGTGTTTCTGTTCAGCTGGAATGAGTTCCCGATCGCCCTCACCTGGCTGAGCCGCTCGGAGCTGCTCACCCTGGCGCCCGCCATGGCCCGCATCGCCGGCTCCTCGGTGTTCTCGGTTCCCTATGGCGCCTTCGCCGCGGCCACGGTGCTGGGCAGCGTGCCGTTGCTGCTGCTACTGCTGGTCTTTCAGCGGCCGATCGTGGCCGGCCTCACCCAGGGCGCCATCAAGGGTTGAACCTGCCGTCTGCCGCTTCTGCCGATGACCGTTTCCAGCACGATTTCCAGCACCACCACCAGCGCTGCCACGGCGTTGCAACTGGAGGGGATCAGCCGCCGCATCGGCGCGCGCACCATCCTCGAAGATCTCGATCTGACGGTGAGCCCCGGTGAGTGCCTGGCCCTGCTCGGCCCCAGCGGTTGCGGCAAGAGCAGCACCCTGCGCCTGATCTCCGGCCTCGATTCCCCTGACAGTGGCCGCATCCTGCTCGGCGAGCGCGACATCACCGCCCTGCCGCCGGCCCGCCGTCAGGTGGCGATGGTGTTTCAGAGCTACGCGCTCTATCCCCACCTGAGCGTGGCCCGCAACCTTTCGCTGGGGATGGAGATCCGCGGCGTCGATGCGGCCACCATCGCCCGCGACCTCGATGCCGTGCTCGAGCTGCTGCAGCTCGGTGAGCTGCGCCAACGGCGGCCCGCCGATCTCTCCGGCGGCCAGCGCCAGCGGGTGGCTCTGGCTCGGGCCCTGCTGCGGCGCCCGCAGGTGTTCCTGCTCGATGAACCGATGAGCAACCTCGACGCCCAGCTGCGGGAGGAGCTGCGGCCCCAGCTGCGCGCGATCCTCTGCGGCGGTGGGGCGCCGGTGGTCTACGTCACCCATGACCAGCAAGAAGCGATGGGCATCGCCGATCGGATCGCCGTGCTCGATGCCGGCCGCCTGCAGCAGTGCGGCACGGCTCGCGAGCTCTACCACCGACCCGCCACGCTGTTCGTGGCCCAGTTCATCGGTCGGCCCCAGATCAACGTGCTCCAAGAACCCGATGGCAGCCTGCTGGCGGTGCGGCCCGAACACCTCCATGCTGTGCGGGAAGGTGGACTGCAGGTTCGGGTGGTGAGTCGGGAATGGCAGGGCGCCAGCCAGCAACTGCAGCTCGACACAGCCCGCGGACCCCTGCGCTGGGTCTGCGATGGCGGGCGAACCATCGGCGATGCCGTGCGCATCGCCTGGGAGCCACAACATGAGCATCGATTTGCGGCCGGCGGCCGGCGTCTGACCCCCTGATTTCCCGATTCCCCCCTCTCCATTCACTGTCATGCCGAAAGCCAAACCTCCCTGGTGGGAAGGCTGCGTCATCTATCAATTGATGCCGCGCAGCTTCCACGACGCCGACGGCAATGGCATCGGTGACCTGGCTGGTATCACCCAGAAACTTCCCTACCTGGAGTGGCTCGGGGTCGATGCGATCTGGCTGACGCCGATCTATCCCTCACCGCTGCGCGACGGCGGTTACGACATCACCGACTTCACCAGCGTCCACCCCGACCTCGGCGATCTCCGCGACGTGGGGCTGTTGCTGGAGCAGGCCCACATCCATGGCATCCGCGTGATCCTCGACCTGGTGCTGAACCACACCAGCGTGCTGCACCCCTGGTTTCAGCGCGCCCTCTGGGCGCCCCAGGGCAGCAGCGAGCGTGACTTCTACGTCTGGCGCGACGACGACCAGGGCTATGCCGACGCGCCGGTGCTGTTCCGCCACTTCGAAGCCTCGAACTGGGAATGGAACGAGGTGGCGGGCCAGTTCTACCTGCACCGTTTCCTGCGCCACCAGCCCGATCTCAACTACGCCAATCCCGAGGTGCAGGAGGAGATGCTGAAGGTGGTCGACTTCTGGCTGGACATGGGGGCCGACGGCTTTCGCCTCGATGCCGTGCCCTTCCTGTTCGAGGCGGAGGGCAGCCGCTGCGAGGGCCTGCCTGAAACCCATGCCTTCCTGCGGCGGTTGAGGGCCCGGGTGGAGTCGAGCGGCCGCGATGTGCTGCTGCTGGCCGAGGCGATCCAGCCGGTCGATGAGTCGGCGCCCTACCTGGCCAACGATGAACTGCATGCCGCCTTCGACTTCGGCCTCACGGCCCACCTGTTCGCGGCCGTGGCCAATGGTCGCAGCGATGCCCTGCGCGACTGCCTCACCCATGCCCAGGAGATGGTGCCGGGCTGCCGCTGGGCCCTGCCGCTGCGCAACCACGATGAGCTCTGGCTCGGGGACGGCCACCTGGTGCCCGATGAGGTGGTGGAAACCATCCTCAATGGCTTCCCGGGGGCCCGTGAGCACTGGCTGAACTGGGGGATCAACCGGCGGCTGGCCCCCCTGCTCAATGGCGATGCCAGGCCCAACACCCTGCTGCATGCCCTGATCTACAGCCTGCCCGGCCTCCCCTGCCTCTATTACGGCGATGAGCTGGGCATGGGCGACTGGCCGGGACTGCGCGACCGCGACCCCAACCGCACACCGATGGCCTGGAGCCGGGCCCCCAACGGTGGCTTCTCCAGCGCCCCCGACCCCCTGTTGGTGCTGCCGCCGATCACCTCACCCGGTTTTGATTACCGCGTGGTCAACGTGGAGGTGCAGCAGCAGCTCTCGGGCTCCCTGCTCAACTGGCACCACCGCATGCTCACCAGCCGCCGGCTGCTGCCGGCCCTGCGCTACGGCGACATGGTGATGATCGAGAGCGGCCACCCCAGCGTGCTCTGCTACGCCCGTTCCTGCCAGGAGCGCAGCGAGGGCGAGGAAACCCTGCCGGCGATGACGGTGATCGTGGCCGCCAACCTCTCCGGCACCGGCGCCTCCACCCGGCTCGACCTCAGCCAGTGGCAGGGCCATCGCATGCGCGAAACGCTCTGGGGCTGCGAGTTCGCCCCGGCGAGCCCGGAGTGGTTCGCCTACCTCCACGCCTACGGCTTCTTCTGGTGGCTGGTGGGCGAGTAGGCCGCGGCGGCCTCCTGCTCGAGCAGCTCGCCCACCGTGCCCTCCAGCCGGTCAGCCTCGGCCTGATCGACAAAGGCCAGCCGGCAGCGGCGGGCCAGCACATCCTCCGGTTGCCGGGCCCACTCGTGCCGGGCCATGTGGCGCACCTCTGCGGCGGTCAGGGGGATCACGTCGCTGAGGGGGGTGCGCTCGCTGGCATCGGCGGCGCAGGCGAGCACTGCGGGAGCTTCCAGGCCATGGCTGGCGATCAGGTGGGCCGCCAGTGGCTCCCCCAGCTCGTTGCTGAGCTTTGTGGCCAGGGCGGCCAGCGCGGCGGCGCTGTGGCTGGGGTCGCTGGCGGCACCCAGGATCGCTCCGGCGACGGGCGCGCCCAAGGGCCGGCCGAGCTGCTCGGCCACCACGGCCAGCGCGTCGATGGCCATGCTGCGGCAGGTGGTCCACTTGCCGCCCATCACGCTGATCAGGCCGCAGCTGAGCCGCTCCACCGCGTGCTCCCGCACCACCCGCGCCGTGCCGGCCGCCGCCTCCGCTGCTGTTTCGGGCAACAGCAGGGGGCGACCGCCAGCCCAGCGGCTGCTCACCCGGCGTGGACTATCTGAGGGGAACCAGCGCTGCACGTAATCGAGCAGGTAGGCCTCTTCATTGGCGGCGGGCCGCTCGGCTTCTGCCAGGGGGCAGGCGGTGTCGGTGGTGCCCACCAGCGTGCGGCCGAAGAAGGGCAGCATGAACAGCACCCGCCCGTCGTCGGTGGCGGGCACCAGCAGGCCCAGGCCGCCGGGGCAGAGGTCGTCGTCGAGCACCACGTGCATGCCGCGGCTCACCTGCAGCCTGGGCGGCAGATCGGCCTGGGCCATGCGGCGCAGGGCGTCGGCGCCGATGCCGGTGGCGTTCACCACCACCCGGGCGCGCAGCCGCTGCCTGGTGCCATCTGGCTCCGCTGCGATCACGGCCCCGTTCAGCTGGCCCTGGCCGTCGCGCAGCAGCTCCACCACGGCGCTGCGGGTGTGCACAGCGGCGCCCGCGAGGGCGGCGCTGCGGGCGATCAGCAGGTTGAGGCGGGCGTCGTCGAAGCGGGCATCGGCGTAGGCGACGCCGCCGTGGCCGGCCGCCAGCTCGGGCAGCTGGCGGCTCACCTCCTGGCGCGAGAGGCAGCGGCTGGCGCTGATGCGCCGCCGGCCGGCCAGCAGGTCGTAGACGGCCAAGCCGGCGCCGTAGTAGGCGGTGGCCAGCAGGTTGCGGGTGGGCAGCAGCAGCTCCAGGGGCTGGGCCAGGAACGGCACGGCCTGCAGCCAGTGGCCGCGCTCGCCCAGGGCTTCGCGCACCAGCTGCAGCTGGCGCAGATCAAAGGTTTTGACCGCCAGCTCCAGGTAGCGCACGCCGCCGTGCAGCAACTTGGTGCTGCGGCTGCTGGTGCCCGAGGCGATGTCACTGCCCTCCACCAGCGCCACCGAGAGGCCGCGGCGCACGGCCTCCAGGGCGATGGTGGCTCCGGTGGCGCCGGCGCCGACCACCAGCAGATCAAAGACCTTGCCTGGGTCGTGGCCCGGGTTCTGGTCAGGGCCGTGACTGGGGCCAGGACTGGGGCCAGGAGAAGACATTCCGTCGGCGATCGGCAAGGATTTTCTGCGGAGGGGCGGGCTGGGCGGCTCAGGGCCTCTCCTCAGAGTTACGCATGCCAGGCCAGACTGCGACGCACTGCCTCCCGCCAGCGCTTCAGCCAACGCTGGCGGTCGTCGTCGCTGAGGCTCGGTTGAAAGCGGCTGGCGGCAGGTTCGCCGGGGATGGTCTCCCAGGCCTCAAGGCCCGGCACCACACCGGCATCGAGGGCGGCGAGCAGGGCCACGCCCCGGCTGGTGCTCTCGAGATCGGCGCGGCGGCGCACCTCCAGACCGCAGCTGTCGGCCTGGGCCTGCAGCAGCCCATCGGCGGCGGCGGCCCCGCCATCGGTGGCCAGCTCCTTCAGCGGAGCTCCCAGGGCTTCGGTGGCCAGCTCCACCAGGCTGGCCACGGCCAGGGCGATGCTCTCCAGGGTGGCCCGGGCGATGGCGCCGCCGCCGGTGTCGCGGGTGATGCCGATCAGCAGGCCGCGGGCGTGGGGATCCCAGTGGGGCGTTCCCCAGCCGGTGAAGGCCGGCACCAGCATCAGGCCGCTGCCGGCGGGAGCCGTTGCCGCCAGAGCATTGATCTCGTCTGAGCTCTCGATCAGGCCAAGCCCGTCACGCAGCCACTGGATGGCGGTGCCGGCATTGAGCACGCTGCCCTCCAGGCAGTAGGTGGCGGAGCCGTCGGCGCCGCACCAGCCGTAGGTGCTCAGCAGGCCCCCGTCGCTGCGCACGATGCTGCTGCCGGTGTTGATCACCAGAAAGGCGCCGGTGCCGTAGGTGCATTTGGCTTCACCCGGCTGCAGGCAGTTCTGGCCCAGGGTGGCGGCCTGTTGATCGCCGAGCATGGCCCGGATCGGCACGCCGGCGAAGGGCAGCCCCGCAGTGATGGCGCCGAAGTCGGCGTGGCAGGGGCGCAGCTCCGGCAGGAGGTCGGCGGGCACCCCGAAGGCGTCACAGAGTTCCGGATCCCACTGGCCCCGCTCCAGGTCCATCAGCAGGGTGCGGCTGGCGTTGCTGCGGTCGGTGGCATGCACCTGGCCGCCGGTGAGGCGCCAGAGCAGCCAGCTGTTGACGGTGCCGAAGCAGAGCTCCCCGGCCGCAGCAGCGGCCGCCGCCTGCGGCTGCTCGCGCAGCAGCCAGACGATCTTGCTGGCGCTGAAATAGGGATCCAGCAGCAGGCCGGTGCGGCCACGCACCAACGGCTCCAGGCCGCTGCGTTTCCACTCGGCGCAGAGGCCGGCGGTGCGGCCGTCCTGCCAGACGATCGCCGGCCCCAGCAGCGCCCCGCTGCGGCGATGCCAGAGCAGGGTGGTTTCCCGCTGGTTGGCGATGCCGCAGGCCGCCACGGCGCCGCGTTGCTCCGGGCTGATCGCCTGCTCCAGGGCTTGGAGGGCCGCCAGCTGGCTGGCCCAGATCTCTTCGCCGTCCTGCTCGACCCAGCCGTCGGCGGGGTGACGGCAACTCAGGGGAGCGCTGCGGCTGAGCAGCCTCTGGCCCGCGGCGGTGTGGAGGGAGGCCCTCGAGCTGGTGGTGCCCTGGTCGAGCGTCAGGAGGAGGGCGTCGTTGGGCATGGGGGCTCCGTTTTGTCCGTGCTAGCGCTGTTGAGCGCATGTTCAGGCTGGTCGATGCGGGTTGACACGAACGACGACACGGCCAGCTCCCCCGCCAGCCACCCCGCCAGCCGCCCCGACTGGGTGGCCGACGCCGTGATCGTGCAGATCTTCCCCGACCGGTTCCGCCGCAGCGGCAAGGTGGCGGCCCAGCAGGGGTTGGCCCTGCAGCCGTGGGGAGAGGACCCGGCCGCCCAGGGGTTTCAAGGCGGTGATCTCTACGGCGTGATCGAGGCGCTCGACGATCTCCAGGAGCTTGGCGCCACCTGCCTCTACCTCAATCCGGTCTTCGCCTCAGCCGCCAACCACCGCTATCACACCTTCGAGTATTTCCAGGTGGACCCGCTGCTGGGGGGCAACGGCGCCCTGGCCGCCCTGGTGGCGGAACTGCATCGCCGCGGCATGCGCCTGATCCTCGATGGCGTCTTCAACCACTGCGGCCGCGGTTTCTGGGCCTTCCATCACCTGCTCGAGAACGGGCCGCTCTCGCCCTATGTGGATTGGTTCCACGTCGAGCACTGGCCGCTGAACCCCTACGGCCATGGTGCTTGTGGCTACCACTGTTGGTGGAACGATCCGGCCCTGCCCAGCTTCAACCACGCCAACCCGGCGGTGCGGGCCTATCTGCTGGCGGTGGCGCGGCACTGGATCGCCGCCGGGGTGGATGGCTGGCGGCTGGATGTGCCCGATGAGGTACCCGACGACTTCTGGCGGGAATTCCGGGCGGTGGTGCGCGCCGAGCGGCCCGACGCCTGGATCGTCGGTGAGCTCTGGCGCGACGCCCGCCCCTGGCTGCAGAGCGGGCTGTTCGACGGCACGATGAACTACTCGCTGGCCTGGGCGATCCTGGGCTGGGTCGGCGCCAGGCAGGTGCCGGCCCAGCTGCGGCTGCCGGCCCTGCCCGAGCCCCCCTACCAGCCCCTGGATCAGGCTGGCTTCCGCGCCAGGGTGGAGGAGGTGCTGGGTTGGTACGGCCCGGCGATCAACCGCTGCCAGCTCAACCTGCTCGACAGCCACGACACCCCCCGGGCCCTGCATGTGCTCGGCGGCGACCAGCAGGCCCTGGCCCTGGCCCTGTTGCTCCTGTTCCTGCTGCCGGGCGCGCCCTGCCTCTATTACGGCACCGAGATGGGCCTCGCTGGTGGCCCTGAACCCGGCTGTCGCGAGGCCATGCCCTGGGACGCTTTTCCCCTGGGCGCCGCGCCACCGCTGCGGCCCCTGCTGGCCGGGCTGAGTGCCCTGCGCCGCACCCAACCCGCCCTGCGCTCGTCTGAGCTGGCTTTCACCCCTAGCGGTCACGACGACCTGCTGCAGCTGAGTCGGGGTGAAGGCCCGGGGCGGGTCTGGGTGGTGATCAATCGGGGGCTGCTGGCGTTGCCGTTGGCGCTGCCCGCCGGCGCCACAACGGTGCTCTGGCCGCCGCAGTGGGTAGCTGGGCCACCGCAGCAGCAGCTGCCGCCCCAGCGCGGGCTGGTGCTGGCCTTCCCGGCGAGCTGAGCAGATCTGGCGTCGCTACATTGGCCACACACCAGATCTGGGGTGGGATTGGTACCGGATCCACTCGAGACCAGTCTGGACAGCACCCTCGAGACCGTCCTCGAGAGCCAGTTCGGCTGGCGTGACTTTCGGCCGGGCCAGCGGCCGGTGGTGGAGGCCCTGCTGGCCGGCCGTGACTGCCTGGCGGTGCTGCCCACCGGCGGTGGCAAGTCGCTCTGCTTCCAGTTGCCGGCCCTGGTCCGCCAGGGGCTGGTGCTGGTGATCTCGCCCCTGGTGGCGCTGATGCAGGACCAGGTGAGCCAGTTGCGGCGGCGCGGGATCCCGGCGGCCTGCCTGCACGGCGGCCTCGACACGGCCTCCCGCCACCGCCTGCATCGCCAGATCGAGGCCAATGGCCTGCGGCTGCTCTACCTCGCTCCGGAGCGGCTGCGCGCCGAGGCCACCCGCCGGCTGCTGGAGGAGGTGCTGGAGCAGGGCAGCCTGGTGGCCCTGGCCGTCGACGAGGCCCACTGCATCAGCGCCTGGGGCCATGACTTCCGGCCCGAATACCGCCGGCTGGGGGAGTTGCGCGCCCTCTGCCCCGGTGTGCCGCTGGTGGCCCTGAGCGCCACGGCAGCCCCGCGGGTGCGGGCCGACATCATTCGCCTGCTGCAGTTGCGCCGGCCCCTGATCCAGGTGCGCTCAGCCCGTCGCCACAACCTCTGCTATGCCATGCGCCGCCGGCCGGCCGAGCCGCTGCCCGCGGTGCTCGAGACGGTGGCCGCCGCCAGGGGGGCGGTGCTGATCTATGCGCGCACAAGGCGCTCGGTGGAGGCCTGGGCCGCCCGGCTCTCGGCCGCTGGGGTGGCCGCCATCGCCTATCACGCCGGCATGGATCCAGAGAGCCGCCTGCTGGCCCTGGAGCATTTTCAGCAGCACCCGCGGCCCGTGCTGGTGGCCACGGTCGCCTTTGGCATGGGGGTCGACCGCTCCGATGTGGGCCTGGTCTTGCACCTGGACCTGCCGGCCAGCGCCGAGGGCTACCTGCAGGAGTCGGGCCGGGCGGGACGGGACGGGCTGCCGGCCCAGTGCCTGGTGCTGTTCGATCCGGCCGATCGCACCAGCCTGGGTTGGGCGATGCGGGCCTCGATGCGGCAGCTCACAAACGATGTCCAGGAGCAGGAGCGGCCCCGCCTGGAGCTGGCCCAGCAGCAGCTCCGGCGCATGGAGGCGGTGGCGGAAGGGTCAACCTGCCGCGAGCAGACGCTGCTGCTGGCCGTCGGTGAGCTCGTGCCCCCCTGCGGTCGCTGTGACAACTGCAACGCCGGTAGCCGTCCCACCGATTGGTCGCTCGAGGTGGCCCAGGTGCTTCTGGCCCTGGAGCAGCGCAGCGGTTTCGATCTGCGCCGCCTGGCCGATGCCCTGGCCACGGCGGAATCCGAAGAGGATCGCTGGGGCTGGCTGGCTCGCCGCCTGGTTCAGGAGGAGCTGATCAGTGAGAGCGATGACGGCAGCCAGCGCCTGTGGTTGCGCTCGGCCGGCCGTCGCTATCTGCAGCAGCCGTGGCCGCTGCGCTGGGTCGCCTGAGCTCAGCAGGCATCAACGATCAGCCGTTCTTCAAAGTCGGCCTGGGGTGGGGCCCAGGTCTTCCAGACGCCGCCCTCGCCGGTGGTGTTGATCTTCTTGGCCGAGCAGTTCACCGCCAGAAACAGCTGCTGGCCCTGGTTATTGAGCGCGGACGCGACCTGGCTGCCTCCCAGGGGCTGCCAGGTGGTGAAATCCACCTGGATAGGGCCATAGGTGCGCCAGTCAGGCGGGCCGCCAGCGGCGGCTGTGGTTGCTGCGGCTGTGGTTGCTGGGGTGGTGGTGGCGGCAGTGGCTGGGGCGGCGGCGGTGGTTGCGGCTGGTGCTGGCGTGGCGGGTTTGGCCTGGGTTGCTTGGGGAGTGGCGGGTCTGGCTGGAGCAGGTTTCGCCGCCGCAGCTGGTGAACGCAGGGCCAGGCGGGTGCCGGCCTCCACCTTGTCGGGGCTGGAGATGGCGTTGAGCGACACCAGCCTGCTGACCGGCACGCCATAGAGCTCGGCAATGCCCGAGAGGGTTTCGCCGGGCCGCACCACATGCGTGCTGGCCGCTTTGTTCACCGCTGCTGGCCTGGAGGAGGCAGCAGCAGTGGCAGGAGCACCAGGCACCACCAGGAGGCGGCCCGCTTCCACATGGTCGGCGCGGCTGAGGTTGTTGAGATCCATCAGGCGGCGTACGGAGATGCCACTGCGTTCGGCGATCTCCGAGAGGGTTTCACCCGGTTTAACCCTGTAGGTGCCGCGTCCAGACGCTGCGCTGGCCGCGGGCCGGGTCGCCGGCAGGCGCAGGCTGGTGCCCGTTTGGATCAGATCGGCGCTCTTGATGCTGTTGAGCTGCATCAGCCTGGAGGTGGACACGCCGTAGCGCTCGGCAATCTGGGAGAGGGTTTCGCCCGGTTTCACCACATGCCTTTCGGCCGCCATGGCGGGCAGGGGCAACAGCAGGGCGAGGACCAGGGCGGCGAGGGAACGTCGCATGGACAGGGTCAGAAGCATGCTCGAACCATAAGGAGAACGCACCATTGCGCCAGCCCCCTGGCAGGGGTTCATCCCAGCAGCCGCTTGATCAGGCCGAGGCGGTCGCCGTAGGGCGGATAGCGGAACGGCAGATCGAACCGGAAGGGGCGTCTGAGCACGCTGCGATGGTGCGAGAAGGTGTCGAAGCCGGCTTTGCCGTGGTAGTTGCCCATGCCGCTGGCGCCCACGCCTCCGAACGGCAGTTCCGGCACCCCCACCTGCATCACCACGTCGTTGAAGCAGACCCCTCCCGAGCTCGTGCCGGCCAACAGGGTCTCCTGGGCCGAGAGGCTTTGGCTGAACAGATACAGGGCCAGGGGTTTGGGGGCGTCATTGATGCGGGCGATCGCCGCGGCCAGCGAGGGGACACTCAGCACGGGCAGTAAGGGCCCGAACAGTTCGTCGGCCATCAGCGGGTCGTCGGCCTGATCGACGGCCAGCAGGGTGGGGGCGATGCGCAGGCTCTCGGGATCGCTCTGGCCGCCGGCCAGGATCTGACCCCGTTGCCTGGCCCCCTCCAGCAGGGCCGAGAGCCGCTCGAACTGGCCCCGGTTGACGATCCTGGCCAGATCGGGCGAACGCAGCGGATCCGGGCCATAGGCCCGCAGGAATTCGGCCTCCAGGGCGCTGATCAGGGCGGGCCGCACCGCTTCTTCCACCAACAGGTGGTCGGGGGCGATGCAGGTCTGGCCGGCATTGAGGCCCTTCCCCCAGGCGATGCGCCGGGCGGTCACGGCCAGATCGGCATCGCTGAGCACCACCGCCGGGCTCTTGCCACCCAGTTCCAGCGTGACCGGGGTGAGATGGCGGGCGGCGGCGGCCATCACCAGGCGACCGACCCGGCCGCCGCCGGTGAAGAAGATGTGGTCAAAGTGCATCTCCAGCAGCTGCCGGGCGGTGTCGCCGTCGCCTTCCACCACCGCCACGGCAGCTGGATCGAGATGGCGACCGGCCAGCTCGGCGATCAGGGCCGAGGTGCGCGGGGCGTGTTCGGAGGGCTTGAGCACGGCTGTGTTCCCCGCCGCCAGCGCACTCACCAGGGGCTGCATCGAGAGCGAGAACGGATAGTTCCAGGGCCCGATGATCAGCACGCAGCCCAGGGGCTCGGCGATCAGCTGGGCCCGGCCGGGGCGTTGGGAGAGCGGCAACGACACGTTGCGGGGCGCCATCCAGCGCCGCAGCCGCCGTTGGGCCAGCTTCAGCTCCTGCCGCACCGCCACCAGCTCGAAGTAGGCCTCCACCGGCGGCTTGCCCAGGTCGGCGGCGAGGGCGTCGAGCACCGCCTGCTCATGACTGTTCAGCAGCTCGGCCATCCCCTCAAGTTGCTGGAGGCGCCAGGCCAGCGGAGCTGTGGTGCCCTGGCGCACCGGTTCGCGCAAGCGCTCCAGCGACAGCGCCAGAGCAGCAACGGCGATGGTGCTGGGCTGGCCGGTGCTGGAGAGGGTCATCGCTCAGGGGGACGCAGGCTCGAACTTCAGTGTGTCGTCTGGCCCAGGCCAACCGCAGGACGCTGCTGGCGGTTGGCTCCGCAGCAGGCAGAGGTCCTGGGTCCGTCAGCATCTCCTAACGTTGGTCGGGTTGGCTTGCTGCCTATGCACCCGAAACGGCTTGCTTCCTTGCTGGTGCAGGCAGGCCTGGTGCCGCTGTTGCTGCTGAGCAGCGCCTGCCGGCAGCCGCGCTCGACAGGGCCCGAGGCCCAGCAGGCTGCTGACCCGCGCCCCCTGGTGCTCACCACCTTCACCGTGCTGGCGGACATGGCGCGGCAGGTGGCAGGGGAGCACCTCCGGGTGGAATCGATCACCAAGCTGGGCACTGAAATCCATGGTTACGAGCCCACCCCCAGCGATCTGGAGCGGGCCAGCGGCGCCGATCTGGTGCTTGAAAACGGCCTGAGTCTCGAACTCTGGGCCCGGCGTTTCACCGCCGGTCTGCCCGAGTCAGCCCGGGTCAGCTTGAGCGAGGGGATCGAGCCGATGCCGATCGCTGAGGATGCCTACAAGGGCAAGCCCAATCCCCATGCCTGGATGTCCCCGAAGCTCGCTGAGATCTATGTGGAGAACATCCGCAAGGCCTTCACCAAGCTCGATCCCGCCAACGCCGAGGCTTACCGCCGCAATGCCGAGGCCTACCGCGCCCAGTTGCGCAGCCTCGATCGCGAACTCCACGCCAGCCTGTCGGCGATCCCCCCCGCGCAGCGGGTGCTGGCCACCTGCGAGGGAGCCTTTTCCTATCTGGCCCGGGATTACGGCCTGGAGGAGGCCTACCTCTGGCCGGTCAATGCCGAATCCCAGGTGACCCCCAAACGCATGGCGCGGTTGATCGCCCTGGTGCGCGAGCGTGAGGTGCCGGCGGTGTTCTGTGAGAGCACGGTGAGCGACGAAGCCCAGCGCCAGGTGGCCAAGGAAAGCGGCGCCCGTTTCGGCGGGGTGTTCTTCGTGGATTCGCTTTCGGCCGCCGATGGCCCGGCCCCATCCCTGCTGGGATTGCAGCGTCACAATGCGAAGACGCTGCTGGACGGCCTTGGCGGGAGTTGATCCGATGGAAGCGATCTTGAGCGAACCTGCCCCCAGCGAGCGCATCAGCGTCCGCAACCTCAGCGTCGACTATCACGGCATCGTTGCGCTCCACGACGTCTCCCTGCAGGTTCAGGCCAGCAGCCTCTGCGGGCTGGTGGGCATGAACGGCGCTGGCAAATCGACGCTGTTCAAGGCGTTGATGGGTTTTGTGCACCCCTCCAAAGGCAGCATCACCATCAATGGCCGGCCGCTGCGGCAGGCGCGCCGCAGCCAGGCCGTCGCCTACGTGCCCCAGATGGAGAGCGTGGATTGGAACTTCCCGGTGAATGTGGGCAACGTGGTGATGATGGGCCGCTATGGCGGTATGAACCTGCTGCGCATCCCCCGGCCAAGCGACCACAGGGCTGTGCGCGAGAGCCTGGAGCGGGTTGATCTCTGGCCCTTGCGCGATCGCCAGATCGGCGAACTCTCCGGTGGTCAGCGCAAGCGTGCCTTTCTCGCCCGGGCCCTGGCCCAAGGGGCTGCGGTGATGCTGCTCGATGAACCCTTCGCCGGCGTCGACATCCGCACCGAGAAACTGATGATCCAACTGTTTGAGCAGTTCCGCGCTGAAGGCCGCACCCTGCTGATCTCCACCCATGATTTCTCGCATGTGCGCGGCTTCTGTGATCAGGTGGTGCTGATCAACAAGACCGTGATGGCCTATGGCGAAACCTCGGAAGTGTTCACCGAGGAGAACCTGGCGCGCACCTTCAGCACCACCGCTCCCCAGGACCTGCTCCTGCCGCTCAAGGATGGAATCAGGTTGGGGGACTCGTGATGACAGCTGACATCGCCGCCTGGCTGCTCGAACCGATCCGCCATGACTTCATGGTGCGGGCGCTGTTGGTGAGCGCGTTGGTGGCGGCGGTCTGTGGGCTGCTCTCCTGCTTCATGACCCTCAAGGGTTGGGCCCTGATGGGGGATGCCGTTTCCCACGCCGTGATGCCCGGCGTGGTGATCGCCTATGCCCTCAATCTTCCCTTCGCGCTCGGTGCTTTCGTGTTCGGGGTGGGGTCGGTGGCGGTGATCGGTTTTGTCAAACAGATGACCCGGATCAAGGAAGACACGGTGATCGGCCTGGTGTTCACCGGCTTCTTTGCCCTTGGCTTGGTCCTGGTGTCAAAAATACGCAGCAACATTGATCTCACCCATATTCTCTTCGGCAATGTGCTGGGAATCAGTGACTCCGACATCCAGCAGACGGTGCTGATCAGCGCGGTGGTGCTGGTGGTGCTGATGGTGTTCCGCCGCGACCTGATCCTGTTTTGTTTTGACCCCACCCACGCCCGCTCGATCGGCATCAATACCGGCGTGCTCTATTACCTGCTGCTCTCGGTACTGTCCTTAGCCGCCGTCGCCGGTCTGCAGACCGTGGGCATCATCCTGGTGGTGGCCATGCTCGTCACGCCGGGGGCTACAGCCCACCTGCTCACCGATCGCTTTGACCGCATGGTCTGGATTGCCGTGGGCTCGGCGATGCTCTCGAGCCTCGTGGGCATCTACTGGAGCTACTGGATGGATGCCTCCACCGCCGGCTGCATCGTGCTCACCCAGACCGGCCTGTTCGTGCTCAGTTTTCTGTTTGCACCCCGCCATGGCGTGCTGGCCCAGCAGCGCCGCTGAATGGTTTTTCTGTAGATAGTTGGCTTTGGCCTGTATTCAGGCGCCAACAACTTGCCTAAACAAGTTGTGATCCTGATAGCGCCCTTGCAACGTTGAAAGCCCTTGACGAGAATTGAACTCGTGACCTCTCCCTTACCAAGGGAGTGCTCTACCGCTGAGCTACAAGGGCATGTGGAAGGTGGGCCGGGTTGGATTTGAACCAACGTAGGCGAAGCCAGCGGATTTACAGTCCGCCCCCATTAACCACTCGGGCACCGACCCGCACCACACCTCGTCAACTTACCAGCCAACCTCCCCCATGCATTTGCTCGTGCTGCACGGCCCCAATCTCAACCTGCTGGGCCGCCGTGAGCCCGGTCTTTATGGCACCACCAGCCTTGAGCAGATCAATCAGGGCCTGGCGGAGCGGGCGGCGGCGCTGGGGGTCACACTCAGCTGCTTTCAGAGCAACCATGAGGGCGAACTGGTGGACCGGATCCAGCAGGCCGCTGGTCAGAGCGCCGGCATCTTGATCAATGCCGGCGCCTACACCCACACGTCGATCGCCCTGCGTGATGCCCTGCTGGCGGTCTCCCTGCCCTTCGTGGAACTGCACCTCAGCAACACCCATGCCCGGGAGCCGTTCCGCCACACCTCCACCCTGGCGGCTGTGGCGGTGGGTGTGATCTGCGGCTTTGGCCCCACCAGCTACCGCCTCGCCCTAGACGGCCTGGTCGACCACCTGCGCGCAGCTTGATGAACGAAGCCACTGTGAGGACTGAAGCAACTGTTGGTGTCAGCTCTTCGGGGGTGAGGGTGCGCTGGTTGGCTGAACCCAGCAGCGGCGCCTGGCTGCAGCAGGCCCTGGCCCATCCCGCTGATCTGCTGATCGATCACGCCAACTGCGAGCGCAAGGCGGCTGGTGTGGCCCTGCAGCTGATGTTCCGCTACCCCTGCGATCCGGCCCTTGGCGCGGTGCTCAGCCCCCTGGCCCGCGAGGAGCTGGAGCATTTCGAGCGGGTGCTGGCCCTGTTGCAGCGCCGTGGCATTCCCCTGCGTCCGCTGGCGCCGCCGCCCTACGGCGCCGCTTTGGCCAAGTTGGTGCGCCGGCAGGAGCCGGGGCGCATGCTCGACAGCTTTCTGGTGGCCGGCTTGATCGAGGCCCGCAGCCACGAGCGCCTCGCCCTGCTGGCCGCCCATTGCCCCGACGCCGAACTGGCCGCGCTCTACGGCGACCTGCTGGCTAGCGAGGCCCGTCACTTCGGGCTCTATTGGGTGCTGTGCGAGCGCCGCTGGCCGCGATCGGCCGTGATCGAGCGGCTCGAGCAGCTGGCGGCTGAGGAGTCGGCGCTGCTGGTGGATCTGCACCCCCAGCCGCGCCTGCACAGCTGAATTTTGCTCGAATTGAACAGCTCAGTTCAGGCGAGCAGCGGAAAGCGCTCGGCGATCGGGTCGCCGGTGAAGTTGGCCACCCAGCCGGCGGGGTTGTTGAAGAAGCGCAGGGCGGTGAAGCGGGGGGAACTGCCCATGTCGAACCAGTGGCGGCTGCCGGCCGGCACGCGGATCAGGTCGTCGCGCTCGCAGAGCACCAGCAGCACCTCCTCCCCCAGATGCAGGCAGAACAGCCCACGGCCTTCCACGAAAAAGCGCACCTCGTCTTCGCTGTGGGTGTGCTCGGCGAGGAACTTCTGGCGCAGGGCCGCGCGCTCCGGGTGGTCGGGGACCAGGCGGATCGCGTCCACCGTGGGGTAGTCGCCCTGGGCCTGCAGCGCGGCAACCTCCGTGGCATAGGCCGCCAGGATCGCTGTGGCATCGGCATCGGCCGCCAGCTCGACTGTGGCCAGCCAGCGCTCAAAGCCGATGCCGCGGGCTGCCAGTTCAGCGGCGATCACGGCCCCGTCGTCGCTCTCCAGTTGGGCGGGGCCAACGCCAAGGCCATTGCCATTCCCAGCGGGATGGCAGGCGGCGTAGATCTGCAAACGGCTCAAGGGTCAGCGGGCTGGTGGAACCCGGGTTGGGCAGGACAATCAGCAAGTTTAGAAATCGAAGAGAACAAGGCGTTGAGCGAAGCCTTCGAGCGCAGCGGATTGGCCCCTGAGTCGCCACTGGATCCGTCGCTGGATCTGCCACTGGATCCACAGCCGGGCCTGGTGCTGGTGGGGGTGGGCCCCGGCGATCCCGACCTGCTCACCGTGGCGGCGGTGCGCGCGATCCGGGCTGCGGAGGTGGTCGCCTATCCGGTGGGGCGACAGGGCGGCGACGGAATGGCCGCGGCGATCGCGGCGCCCTGGCTGACGCCGCAGCAGGACCTGTTGCCGTTGCTGTTCCCGATGGTGGCCGCCGATGCGCCGCGTCGTCTGGCCTGGCGAGCGGCGGCCGATCGGCTGGCGGCGGAGGTGGCCGCCGGCCGGCGGGTGGTGTTGCTCTGTGAGGGGGATGTGTCGCTGTTTGCCAGCGCCTCCTATGCCCTGCTGGCCCTGGCGGAGCGTCACCCCAACTGTCCGCTGCGGCTGATCCCGGGCATCACCGCGCTGGCGGCGGCGGCGGCGGCGGCCCATTGGCCCCTGGCCCTGCAGCAGCAGGGGCTGCTGGTGCGAACCACACCGGATCAGCCCGAGGCCTTAGAAGCCCTGCTCGATCAGCTGCAGGAGCCACCGCCGGAGCAGCGCGCCAATCTGGTGCTGCTCAAGCTCGGCCGGCGCTGGTCCTGGGTGAGGCCGCTGCTGGCCCGCCGCCAGCTGCTGGCGGGCTGCCAGCTGGCCCAGCGCCTGGGCTGGCCCGATGAGCTGTTGGCAGCGGCCGAGCAGGTGCCGGCCGCCGAGCAGCCCTACTTCTCCCTGCTGCTGATCCGCCTGGGCTGGCCAGAGGTGCTCCCCTGATGGCACGCCAGATGCTTTGCTCTCCCCATCGCCAGCCGCCGCCATGACCCCGATCGAGTGGTTCTCCCTGCTCCATCCGGTGCTGATGATCCTGTTTGTCTATCCCGTGGTGGGGGCCACGATCCGGCTGGGAATCCTGGCGCGGGAGCGGCGGCTTGAGATCAACCCCCTGCCCGCCAGCGTCGGGGTGGAGCATGCCGACCACGGCCGCTGGGTTGGCTCCGGTGCGGTGGTGGCCGTGTTGATCGCCCTGATTCATTCGTTTCTCAGCGGCACCTCCCTCAGCAGTGCCGTCAGCTTTCCCCGCTTGGCGCTGTTGTTGCTGGTCTGTGCCGGCACCTTCGCGAGTCTGCTGGCGCTCTGGAGGGTGCGGCTGGCGGCGCTGCGGGCCAGCTTCGCTTTGCTCACCTGGGCCGGCCTGCTGGCGCTGGGCAGCCAGCCCGAGGTCTGGCGCCAGGCCGACAACCCGTTCAGCGGGGCCTTCTGGAGTTCCCACTACTGGAGCGGCATGTTGCTGATGGGCCTGTTGCTGTTTTCGATGGCGGCGGGGCCGGAGATCATCGCCTCGCTGCGCTTCCGGCGCCTGCATGTGAGCGCCAACCTGCTGGTGGCCGTGCTGCTGGCGGTGCAGGCGATCACCGGCAGCCGCGATTTGCTGGGCCTGCCCTTGAGCCGGCAGGGATCGGTTCAGGGGCAGCTCAGCGCCGCCCCATCCCTTTCCAGACCCGCCTCCCTGAGCAGGGCCAGCGCCTCGGCCAGGTTCGGCGCCCCCATCAGCTGACGGCGCAGCTGCGCCGCGCCAGCAAAGCCCTGGCAGGTCCAGCCGAGATGTTTGCGGGCGATCAGCAGGCCCTTGTCGCCCCTGGCCTCCACCAGGGCCGTGAGCTGCTCGGCCGCCAGCTGCAGTCGCTGCGTGGCCGTGGGGATCGGCGGCACCGGCCGGCCGCGCAGGGCCGCATCGATCCGCCCCACCAGCCAGGGTGCACCGAGGCTGCCCCGGCCCACCATCACCCCATCGGCGCCGGTGATCGCCAGGCAGGCGAGCGCCCGCTCCGGACTGGTCACATCGCCGTTGGCGATCACCGGAATGCGCAGGGCCCGCTTCACCGCGGCGATCGCGCCCCAGTCGGCCTCGCCGCTGAAGCCCTGCTCCCGGGTACGGCCGTGCAGGGTCAGGGCCTGGGCACCGGCGTTCTCCAGGGCCAGGGCAAAGCCGAGCGGATCGGCGCTGCTGCCGCACCAGCCCAGCCGCGTTTTGACCGTGACCGGAATCCGCACCGCCCCGCTCACCGCCGCCACGATCCTCTGGGCCAGCTCCGGATCGCGCAGCAGGCCGCTGCCGCCGCCCTTGCGGGCGATCTTGCGCACCGGGCAGCCCATGTTGATGTCGATCAGGAAGGCACCGGCCGCCTCGGCCCGCCGCGCCGCTTCGGCCATCGCCGCCGGACGGTGATCAAAGAGTTGCACCGCGATCGGGCCGGTTTCGCCAGCTAAGTCCTCGAATTTCTCGCCGCCATGGCCGCGCTCCAGGCTGGTGGCGTGAAC
>Ga0222659_1000306_pt1 | contig 32910 bp, 30 predicted proteins | sample AntAcemetagen547_FD_179850 | JGI IMG/M metagenome (GOLD analysis project Ga0222659, IMG submission 179850) | Saline water microbial communities from Ace Lake, Antarctica - #547 | ecosystem: Environmental > Aquatic > Non-marine Saline and Alkaline > Saline | place: Antarctica: Ace Lake...
GCTGACGACCTAGTTATTTGTCCTGCGGATGGAAAAGTAGTGGTCATTGAAAAAACAGAAGAGACGGAATACTTAAAAGATAAGCGCATTCAGGTGAGCATTTTTATGTCGCCACTCAATGTGCATATCAATTGGTTTCCGATTGGCGGAGTCGTTAGCTATTTCAAGTATCACGCGGGAAAATACCTCGTAGCGTGGCACCCAAAGTCAAGCACTGAAAATGAAAGAACAACGGTTGTGGTAAAACACCCAAACGGAACTGAAATACTCTTTAGACAGATTGCTGGAGCTGTAGCTCGAAGAATTGTTTGCTATGCGAAAAAAGATGCTCCCGTGCATCAAAGCACTGAGTTTGGCTTTATCAAGTTCGGATCTAGAGTGGATGTGTTCTTGCCTCTAGATGCAGAGATCAGAGTAAATCTGAATGAAATGGTGACTGGTTCAGTTACTGTTTTAGCAGTTTTGCCTAAAGCACATTCTTAAGCTCAATCAGATCACTTATTTCGTGGAATAGATCTTCCGAATGATCAACTCTGTTAGGATTGTAATAAACGTGATCCATATTAACGTTTCGGGCACCTTCAATATCCGTCCGCAGGTCATCACCTATCATCAAAGAATTGTCTACGCTGCCTTTCGTCAAGTCCAGTGCGTAACCAAATACTTTAGGATCGGGCTTTCTGGCACCCGCTTGTTCGCTGGTAATGATCTTTGAAAAATACTTCGTTAAACCTGACTGGTCTAGCTTGATATTTTGCACTTCCTCAAAACCATTGGTAATGATATGCATCTCATATCGACCTGCGAGGTAATCCAATATCTCCATACAATTGGGCAAAACCGCTGTCTTATATGGACTGATCTCGACGTAAGCCGTGCCTAGCTGTTCGCCTAAGTATTCATCGCTAGAGCCAAAGTGTTCAAGAGTTTTCGAAAATCTTAGAGACCTCAGTTTTCGCTTATTGAGCAATCCCTTTCGGTAACGATCCCAAAGCTCTTCATTGATTTCTTGATAAATCTCAATGAACTCATTAGATGAATCAATCCCTCTTTCTTTGAGTTTGAAATCTGCATAAATCTCACTCAATGCTATTCTAGAGTTGGTATCAAAATCCCAAAGGGTGCGGTCTAAATCGAAAAAAACGTGTTTGTATTTTGGCATTATGAGAATAACATCTGTTTCACGTAAAAAGAGAAAATTGACAAAATAAAAGACCACAGGACTGTAAAAATCAAAAGCAAGGGCAATGTAAGTCGATTGTCAAAATAAAATTTAGCAGCGATCACGCAGCCAATTGGAATACTGATAATACACGGAGTTAAAAACGTGAGGCCTATTATCCCAAACTTAGCCTTGACATTCACTACCATTCTATTCTTTCGGGTAAAGACTTTCTTTTCAACTACTTTTTTGCGCCTTTTCGCTTTCCAATTATCGAAAGTGAGAAAAACCATATGACCGAAATAGTAGAAAAAGACAACTCCTACCATTCCGCCAGCGCTAGTGGTAAAAATTGTTTCCCAAAAAGTAAGTCCTGAAGCTACAGCAGTAGCTGGTGCCCACAATAATTTGGTAGCACTGAGAAAAAAAATGCTGATTGCCCGAAGAACTTCCGCGCTCATAGCATAGATTATTTACTTCCGTAACAAAGATCTCCTGCATCTCCCAGACCAGGAACAATGTATGATTGAGCCGTGAGCTCATCATCAATCGCTCCCACCCAAATGGTAGTGTTCTTTGGGAGGTTCTTCTTTATGTGCTCAATTCCTTCTTTTGAAGCGAGTAAAGCGGCAATATGAACATGCTGTGGCTTCCCTTTCGCCAAGAGTGCTTTGTAGACCAAAGCCATGCTTGTACCAGTCGCTAGCATCGGGTCAGCAATAATAACCTCTTTGCCCTTCAGATTCGGACTACTGAGATATTCGACTTTTACTTCAAATTCATCTTCATTCTTCAGGTGCTTGCGGTATGCCGAAACAAAAGCCGAATCTGCACCATCGAAATAGTTAAGAAAACCTTGGTGAAATGGAAGCCCTGCCCGCATAATGGTAGCCAAAACAGGCAATTGTTCAGGGACACGCATCACTGCCGTTCCTAGCGAAGTAGTTACGTCAGCGGTCTCATAATCGAGAGTCTTGCTAATTTCATAGGCAAATATTTCACCCAACCTTTCCATATTTCGACGTATCCGGAGTCTATCCTTTTGGATTTCCTCATCCCGCACTTGCCTTAAAAACTCATTAAAAATTGAGTTTTGCTTTCCGAGTTCGTGAATCATATTGAATGAATTTTGACGAAAGTAAAGAATTATCGATGAGAACGAACCATTTCGGGGATGGACTCGAAAACAGATCGCCAACCGTTCCAGTCATCCCTTTCGCTTAAAGAGTGGTTATGCCAAACTGTGGTGAAGCTCCCTCCTGATTTATTCATCTGCAAAAGTATCTCCTCCATCACCTCCATTGCCTCTTCAGCAGTGAGTTTTAGGTAGTTCTTCATGGCGCTATCCATTGCCGTTAAGGGAACGATTTCTATGGACAATGCTACATCTCTTAGCAAATCGTAAAAGCAATGAGTAAAGGCTGTTCCCGAGCGAAAACCAACCTCATCGTGAAATCCCAAAGAATAATCTTTCTCAATTCCCAGTGAATCAAGTTCCTGGTATGTACCAGGCAAAGAAAACCTCAAGAAATGCTGGCGTGATTCCGTTATCTCACCACCAGACACTTGTTCTAGCCGTGCTTTTTCCTTATCGATCATCTCCACTTTCCCCAATGATTGATAAGATGGATGTAAACCAATGTTCACTTCCTTTTGAAGCCTTGAAATATGTTGACCTATGAATGCATTCTCAACATCGAGATTATTGTCGAAAGAACTGCGATCTCCTACTGGAACGAAGAGGCGTTTAGAATCTGATTCACTTTCGTTTAAGAAAAGTTCATAGGTATCAAAAGGATCTACCGATCGACCGGACAAAACGGCAGCTCTTTCCATTAGGCGATCAAATCTTAGATTTAATAGATCCTTAGCTGTAGCCCCGACTCTTCTTGTCAAGCTTCGCCCCTTAAACGCGAATGCTATATCCATATCCATGGTACTCAACCAAGTTAAGGGTCTCGGATTCTTCCAGTTCGGAAGCTTTTTTTGAATCAAGGTTTCCAGCGCGAGAATCCACTTGTCCAAATAGGGAATTCGCTGATGTCCATAAAAGATGGAGTCCTCAGCTTTGAAACGACCGTGTTCATCTCTTTGTGTTTGAAGATACTCCTCGTATCGAGTCAGGCAGAAAAACACTCCTGAAAAAACATCGAAGGGAAGATCAAATTCTTGGGCATTGCTCGCCTCAAAAATCATGGGGACATTTTTATGAGAGAAAACTGTGGGAAGACCTTTGCGCAGATTTGACTCGGATAAAAGACCTTCATTAAAGATTTTTATACTTCCTGGTCTAGAATGATTTCCATAGGCAATACAGCAGGCTTCGGTGTCAACCTCGACGAAGGATGAAACAATCTTGTAATCCACCTTCAACCACTTCTTAAAGATGGTATCTGCAACATACTCGAGTCGCTGTGATTGGAAGTCAGTGATGATAGTGATCATGAAAATACGAATCCTTCAAATCTACAATAATCCTTCATCAGCAAAACTGAAATAGCCTTCATCGGTAAAGATCACATGATCCAAAATAGGTATGTCTAAAATGACGCCGCTTTTCACAAGCTTTTGAGTCAGTCTCTTGTCCTGCTCGCTTGGATATAGTGTTCCACTCGGATGATTGTGACACAAAATAATGGCCGAAGCCAGCTTTTCCAAAGCGGGTTTGAAAATAAGGCGTTGATCAACTACAGTTCCTGAGATACCTCCTCGGCTTATGCAGATTTCGTCCTTTACTTTATGAGATCTGCTCAATAATAAGATGTGAAACTCTTCGTGGTCAAGGTCAATCAGTTTCGGTGCCAATAAAGCATATATGTCTTTGCTTGAAGAAATTTTGGCATTCTCCATTCGCTCTTCTGATCTCCTTCTGCGGCCTAGTTCCAGCGCTGCTATAATAGTGATGGCTCTTGCCTCTCCGATTCCTGAGAACTTCTTAAAATCGTCTATGCCGAGACGGCCAAGTTGATTGAGCTTGTTTTTGTGCGCAAGTAGCACTTGTTTCGCCACATCAACAGCTGTAAGGCTTCTCGTTCCCGACCCTAGAAGGATGGCAATGAGCTCGGCATCCGATAGTGCCTGACGTCCTTTCTTGATTAATTTTTCCCTAGGTCTGTCGTCCTCAGCCCAAGATTTGATCCCCGAAAACTCACTTATGTCTTTCATAATCAGAATGAAAATAAGTGATTTTTCGATAACTGCCCACCCCAAATAAAAAAACCCTTCCCGAATAATCGGAAAGGGTGAAATTTATGAGAGGAAGATTCTTATAAAGAAGTGACGTGTCTTGTCAACTTCCCTTTAAGGTTTCCTGCTTTATTCTTGTGAATAATGTTCTTCTTGGCGAGCTTGTCAATCATTGACTTAACTTCTTGTAGAAACTTTTCAGCTTCTTTCTTATCAGTAAGCTCTTCAAGCTTTTTGATGGCGTTTCTAGTCGTTTTATGCTGATAGCGATTTAATACTCTTCGCTTCTCGCTTGATCTAATACGCTTTAATGATGATTTATGATTTGCCATATGTAGGGCTTTTTATCTTCTCAAAAATGGAGTGCAAATATAGACATCTTTTTCGTGATCCAAAGAAAAAATCTAATCAGGAAATTTTGATAAAAATAGAACAAAGATGCCTTAGTAAATGTAAGATTTATAGTTTTGATGAAAATTCAGAAAATGGCAACATTGGTACTAATCAGGCATGGTCAAAGTGTTTGGAATAAAGAGAACAAATTTACTGGTTGGGTTGACGTCGATCTTACTGAAAAAGGAATTGAAGAAGCTGGAAGAGCAGGAGAATTGCTTGCTGACTACAAATTTGACGAGGCATACACTTCCGTTCTGATGCGAGCGAACAAAACCTTGGACATCATTTTGAAAAAAACTGGACAAGAGGATATTCCGATTACCAAAGACCAAGCGCTAAATGAGCGTATGTACGGAGATCTTCAGGGCCTCAATAAAGACGATACCCGAGCCAAATACGGCGAAGAACAAGTTCATATCTGGAGAAGATCTTACGATGTCCAACCTCCTGGTGGCGAAAGTTTGAAAGACACCGCGGATCGCGTCCTTCCTTATTTTGACAATGAAATAGCTCCTAAAATAAAAGCAGGACAGAAATTGATCATAGCCGCTCACGGAAACAGCTTGCGTGCTTTAATCATGAAATTGGAAAAACTCAGCCGCGAAGAGATTCTCAATGTTGAGATTCCAACAGGGGTCCCTAAAGTCTATGAACTGGATGAGGACTTGAATGTCCTTAGCTCAGAATTTTTGAGGTAGACTGCATCCCAAAGAGTTATTGTATTTAAAAATCCTCCACACTTTTGGGGGATTTTTTTTGCCTTGAAGTTTCCTCGATTCGGCTTGAAGATGCTTCTGAACGGAAATAATTCCGTCTTCACATAAGAGATGCTCGAGATCGTTGTGTTGAAATACATCAGATCACTCTATAGATCTGCCGTAGTAGCTTTTATGCCCAACCCTCTGCTCAAGCATGCTTGGCAAGGGATTGGGCATAAAAAAACCCTCAACTTACGTTGAGGGTGATTTGATGTAGCCCGTAGGGGATTCGAACCCCTGCTACCAGGATGAAAACCTGGCGTCCTAACCCCTAGACGAACGGGCCATTTGGGGGTGCTTCTTTTCAAAAGCGAGTGCAAATATAGTAGGTTTTTTCCTTTTGCAAATTGCTAGAGGAAAAAAATTACGCTTCTATGGTTTCATCTTCGTTTCCGAACTGAAAACCAAGGCGTTTGCCTGTTCTTAAACTAATACTGTCTTTGAGCTGATTGGCTTCACCCCAACTGATCTCAGATATGTCTTGGTAGTGGGGCACAAAAAGGTCAAAGTTAATGCTGTGCCTAACCACAGCCGCTATAAAGTCTCGTATTCGGCCCTCGGAAAACTCATCGTGCATGAAATTATTAAAGATCAAACTCAATTCTTTCTTTCCTTCCACAAAAAAATGATTCTCTGAATTCAAGAATAGACGGGCTATCAAATAGCCTGTATCCTGATGGCGTTTAAAACGAACACTATCGGCCAAAAAATTATAAATCTGAATGGTAGCGCAATATCCTCTACCAGGTTGATCTTTTAAATAGGAAGTATTCCAATGCTGGCTCGAATCAGGGAATAAAAACACGTTCGTATGCAAGGCAAACATGAGTGTATCTCCTGCAACGGTAATCTGGGCATAAAATTCTCCTAAATCTTTGTAGCTGACTTCCAACCGAGGGTCAATTGACCCTACCTCTTCACTCAATTCGGTAATCAATTGACTCAAGCAAGACTTCAACTCTTTGAATCTCTCCTTGCTCAGCTCAAAGACATCCCGCTTGAGCGTAGACTTACTCTTAATAATTTCTAAAACCTCAGCTTTGATTTTATCAGAATCCATGGGCTAGTACGCTTTTGCAAAAAGCACTCGACGAGATGATGGATTTCCAGAAAAAATACACTTCCCCTCTTCTTCCACGCTATCTTGAGGAATGCATCGAATGGTCGCTTTCGTCTTTTGTTTGATCCTTTCTTCAGTCTCTGCAGAGCCATCCCAATGAGCCAGCACAAAGCCTCCTTTAGTTTTAATGACGTCTTGGAAGTCTTCCCAACTGTCAACTGACGTAGTCTTTTCTTCTCTAAAGCTTAAGGCTTTATCAAAGAGGCTCTTTTGAATGATATCCATCAGTTCCACTGCTCTATCTTCCACCTCTTCGAAAGGAATAAACTCTTTCGTCAAGGTATCTCTTCGAGCAACTTCAACCGTATTGTTTTCCAAGTCACGAGGCCCCATGGCCAATCTTACGGGAACACCTTTCATTTCATACTCAGAAAATTTCCACCCTGGTTTACGATTATCATCGTCATCAAAAACTACCGCTAATCCTTTCGCTTTAAGAGCATCAACCAATGGATTCAGTTTATTTCTAAGCGCTTCGAGCTGCTCCTCATTTTTATAAATTGGTACAATGACTACTTGAATTGGAGCCAATTTGGGTGGCAAAACCAATCCATTGTCATCACTATGAGTCATTATTAGAGCTCCCATCAATCTGGTTGAAACACCCCAACTGGTGGCCCAGACATATTCCTCTGTCCCCTCTTTCGTAGCATATTTCACATCGAAAGCTTTGGCGAAATTTTGTCCCAGAAAATGAGAAGTTCCCGCCTGAAGTGCCTTGCCGTCTTGCATCAGCGCTTCAATGCAATAAGTATCTAGCGCGCCTGCAAATCTTTCGCTTTCGGTCTTCACCCCCTTTATCACTGGAATAGACATCCACTCCTCAACAAAAGTCGCATAAACTTCAAGCATTTTTTCTGCTTCTAAAATGGCCTCTGCTTCAGTAGTATGAGCCGTATGCCCCTCTTGCCAAAGAAATTCGGTAGTTCTCAAGAACAAGCGTGTTCTCATTTCCCAGCGCACAACATTGGCCCATTGATTGATCAATAGAGGCAAGTCACGGTAACTTTTAACCCAGCCTTTAAACGTATTCCAGATAATGGTTTCGGAAGTAGGTCTAACAATAAGCTCTTCCTCAAGCTTGGCATCTTCATCTACTACAACACCGCTGCCATCCTCTGCGTTCTTTAAACGATAATGAGTAACAACCGCACATTCTTTTGCGAATCCTTCAACGTGAGAAGCTTCTTTGGAAAAGTAAGATTTTGGTATAAACAAAGGGAAGTAGGCGTTGACATGGCCAGTTTCTTTGAACCTTTCATCCAAGCGTCTTTGAATCTTCTCCCAGATGGCAAAACCATGAGGCTTAATAACCATGCATCCTCTTACTTCGGAATGCTCGGCAAGATCAGCTTTAGAGACGACCTCGTTATACCAAGAAGAGTAATTGTCTGTTCGTTTTGTTAACTTGTTTCCCATGAGTAAACTTGGAATAGTTTTTGCTTAATTGATAATGAATTTTCAAGCCTGAACGAAAATTGTTCGGGCTGCCGAAAATAAACTTTTTAACTTAGACATAAGTTATATTAACATATATGATCATGAACATAAGGATATCCATTTTAAGTATCGCAGTTCTGACCCTTCTTGCATCTTGTTCTACAAATCAAGACTTGGTTCAATTAGACGAGTATGATGATCTTTATTACACCCCCGCAGATAGAGTATTTGCTTCGGAGGCCTACAACGCAAGCGAATTTTTAGGAGCCAATAGTGCTGAAAGCAGCTACTATGGAGAGAGCCCATACGTGGATGAAACAGAAAAACCATCTGCTGATTTTAATGATAAGTCCAACTTGGATCAAGATTCTTCTGATTACTACGATCCTGATTATGCGGCGCGCATTGAGAATTTCGGTGGAGACAATGATCCAAATTATATCTACAGCGATGCGTTTGCCAACAACATGAATCCACGTTTTAGCGGAAACATGGGTATGAATTCATTTAACGGAATGAACGGTTTCGGCTTTGGAATTGGCCTAGGAATGGGTAATCCGTGGATGGGAAACAGATGGTGCGACCCTTATTTCGATCCGTTTTGTAATTGCAACCAGTGGGGACGCCCAGGATTTGGAATAAATATGGGATGGGGTAACACTTGGGGCATGTATGACCCTTTTAGTCCATGGTACAATCCTTACATGGCTTACAATCCATACGCTTGGGGAAATCCTAATGGATTCAACCCTTACGGTGGTGGAGTTGTTGTAGTTGATGGAGGTGGAAGCACAAGAGGATTTCAGAATACTGCCAGAAACAGTAATAGTCGAAATTCCAGAGGAGGAGCCGTCGGCACAACTTCTGGCAGACGCAGAGTTGTGACCCAAGGCGATGATGGCCCAAAGTCAAATAGCGGAACATCTGCCAGAGAACAAAGAGCCTCTTCACGCGATGCAAACACTAATCGAACGCGACCTGTGACAACTGCAGCTGACGCAGACTACTACAATAGAGCGAATAGCCGACAGTATACACCAGCTGATAGAGTAAATCCGTCGACGAGAAATAGAGCAGTAAATGACAATACCCGTTCGACCAGCCAAAGACAAGTAACTTCTCCTTATACACGACAAAGGGAGAGACAAACGTCCACCCAGCAGACCACGGACTTTAGCAGGTATAATCGCTCGAATTCTAGCAATAGTTCTAACTCTACCCGAAGTAGAAGTAATAATTCTTACAGTTCACCGACACGGACGACAAGGACTTCACCATCAACCACTCCTTCCAGAAGTAGATCATCGTACAGTTCTCCAGGTACTTCTTCTCCCAGCCGTTCTAGTGGTGGAGGAGGCGGAAGCAGACGGCGATAAATAACACTCTGATTATGATAAGACTCCTATTAATTGCAGCGCTGTTTTTCAGCGCTGCACTAACATCTTATGCTCAAAATGATGCTGATGTCCAGCGTTACACCGCCAATTACTTTTCAGGAACGGCACGGTTTGAGTCTATGGGAGGCGCTTTTGGAGCGCTTGGTGGCGATATGTCCGCGTTGCACATAAACCCTGCAGCTGTGGGTGTCTTTCGTTTTGGCGAAATCAGCTTTACTCCCGGTTACGAATTCAATACAATAAACGCCGTGACTGATTTCTCGTCGCGAGAGGATTCGAAAGCCAAAATGGTCGTTAATAATTTAGGGTTTGTTTTAGCCAATGAAATTGATCACCCTAAATGGAGATCCGTCAATTTTTCAGTAACCTATAATAGAATTAATACCTTCAATGACATCACGCGGCTGAATGGTCGATCACTTGCGATTAACGGTTTAGCGGGAGACTTTTTGGAAGAAGCAAACGGTAACCTTCTGAATGAACTCAATGGCTTCGGTGCGGGTCTTGCTTGGGACGCTATTGTAATAGATAACAGAGACTACATAGAAAACGACGACGGTGACTTAGTTCCTGATGATAATAGAAGTTATGTCTTGGGCTTTGACCCAGACGAGCTTATTGAGACCACTCAAAAATCCGATCGCGATGGAAGGCTCTCTGAAACAGCTCTCACCATTGGAGCCAACTATGATGATAAACTTTACCTAGGGTTTGGACTAGGATTTCAGGATATTTCCTATCAAAGTATAACAGAAACGGAGGAAAAGCCTGTTGACACCCCAAGTCAGGATTTAGCTGGATTTACACTCACCGAAAGATTGCAGAGCGAAGGACTCGGCGTTAATGCCAAATTCGGCATGATTTATAAGTTGGACAATATTCGATTTGGCGCTTCTATAAGAACCCCTACCGTCTTTTCGATGACAGATAATTTTACTTCTGATATTGTTTCCAGGTATCAAAATCCCACTGAAACTTTTGAAGCGCAAAGCGATGCGGGATTTTTCGAGTACCGCATCCGAACACCATGGCACTTTATGGGAAGCGTTGCTGGGGTAATCGGTAAAAAGGGAATTCTCTCTGCTCAATACGAACGAATCAATTTCAGCGGTGGAGAATTGAGAAACTCGACCTCTAGTGCTGACACGGATTTCTCAGGCGTAAACAACTTCATTTCACAGTCTTATTCAGCCTCTGACATTTTCAGAGTAGGCGGCGAATATCGAATCACAAAGAGCTTTTCGGCACGAGGAGGTTTCGCCTACTTTGCCAATCCAATTACTGTCAACGAGCAGCAAACGGATGAAAACCTCAACCGACAGGAGATTAGTTTTGGTCTGGGATACCGCGTAGCCGCCTGGTATGTTGACATATCTTATTCTCAAGCCACGTTCAATGAACTCTACGATTATACAGATCTAAACAGAGCGACCTTAGAAAACACGCAAAGTGTATTCGGTCTTACCGTTGGAATAAGGATGTAAAAAAAGCCACTCTAAATTAGAGTGGCTTCGAAATCAATAAGATTGTCTAGTATTTATTTGGAAAGCTTCTTGAACATCGCTTCCATTTTTTCAGTTTCTTCATCGGCCAATTCTTTGTCGACCAATATTCTTCCACTGTGTTCGTCAACAATTATTTTCATGCGAGCCGCTACGTCTAATTGACGCTGTGGTGGGATCTTAATGTAAGAACCAGCAGAAGCTTCGCGATCGATTGGCACAACAGCCAAACCATTTTTTGAACCGTTTCTGATTCTTTTGTATGCATTCAGAAGCCTCTCATCAATCTTCTTTCCCGCATCCTCAGACTTCTTCGAAAGAGCTTCTTCCTCTTTCTTTGTTTCACCAACGATTTCGTCAAGCTCTTTTTTCTTGATGTCCAAGTCTTTTTGGCGACCATCCAGCTCTTCGCGAGTGCTGTCGATCACTTCCTTCTTAGATTCAATCTGGGATTGAAACTCCTTGATTCTCTTCTCAGATAATTTGATCTCCAAATCTTGGAATTCAAGTTCTTTGCTCAAAGACTCAAATTCTCGGTTATTTCGAACGTTATTCTGTTGCTCTTTGTACTTCTTAATGAGAGCCTTACTCTCGGTAATAGCATTTTTCTTGCCCGAAACCTCAGTGTCTAAAGACTTCTTTTCCGTCTCTATCTTCTCAAGGCGCGTTGCTAATCCCTCCGTTTCGTCTTCCAAATCTTGAACCTCGAAAGGCAACTCTCCTCGAACTGTACGAATCGTGTCTATACGTGAGTCAATCAGTTGCAAATTGTATAATGCCCTTAACTTATCCTCAGTAGATACGCCTTTTTTGGATTTAGCTGTTGCCATAAATATCAGAAATAATGGATTGGATTAGTATTCTTTTGAGTTAAACGGATTGCAAAAGTACTAAAATTTTGGCGTAGATAATCAGCAATCAGGTCAATCGTAAATCGCTCACTTTCATAGTGTCCGATATCTGCAATCATCAACTCTCCATCCGCATCGAAAAATTCATGGTACTTAAAATCACCTGTGATAAAAACATCGGCCCTTGATCGTTTGGCATCGGCAAGCAAAAAGCTGCCCGATCCCCCACAGATAGCGACTTTCTTAATCTCTCTATTCAGAATTTGAGTGTGCCTGATAACTTTCAGCTGCATCGAATCTTTGAGGAAACTCAAAAAATCAAAGCCTTGCTTTCCTTCTGGCAACTCGCCAACGATTCCAGAACCAACATTTTGATTTTCGTTCTCAAGAGAATGAAGGTAATAGGCCACCTCTTCGTAAGGATGAGATTGTGTCATGGCCGCCAGAATCTTTGAAGACAGCTGGGCAGGAAACATCATCTCTATTCTTGATTCTTCCTCCTCCTGAGTTTTACCTACAGAGCCGATAACGGGCTTGGCTCCATCCTCAGGATGAAATGTGCCTATTCCTTCTGTATTAAAACTACAGCTACTGTAATTGCCTATTACGCCTCCTCCTGCTTTGAACATGGCGGTTCTCACTTTTTCTGCATCTCCTTTTGGAACGAAGACAGTGAGCTTATTGAGCGCTCCCTTCTTTGGGCTCAAGATCTTACGATTTGTCAAACCGAGCCGATCTGCGATTCTCCCGTTGACTCCAGTCAATACGCTATCAAGATTGGTGTGTATAGCGTAAAGGGCGATATTATTCTTAATCGCTTTTAATATTGTTCGTTCTACATAACTCTTGCCTGTAAGACTCTTCAAGCCTTTAAAAACAATAGGGTGATGAGAAACCACCAGGTTGCATCCCTGCTCAATAGCCTCATCTATTATAGCTTCAGTGCAGTCGAGACTTACCAGAACACCATCCACCTCATCATCTCGGTCTCCGACCAATAATCCTACATTATCGTAGGATTCTGAATACGCAGGAGGAGCCCATTGCTCGAGGTAGCTACATATCTCTTTAATTTGTGGCATATTTGATCCTTTCTTTCCAACAAAGCTAAGGAATGCAAGAATTACGAAAGCTTCTATTACCATTATCTTGGGTTTATGGCTTCATTTTAAGCTTGCGTCATCTTTTCTATGACGCAGGAATTCTCAAAGCCTACAAGCCTTCCCAGAAAACCATAGTGGTTGGAAACCTTAGTCTTGGCGGCACGGGAAAAACTCCGATGGTCGACTACCTCGTGACGCTGCTAGGAGCTGATAAGCTTGCCGTTCTGAGCCGCGGCTATGGAAGAGTGACAAAAGGTACGGTGAAGGTTAACGCCTCCATGGCTGCCGATCAATGCGGCGACGAACCACTTCTCTTGAAGAATAAACACCCGAGTCTTTTTGTGCTGGTGGATGAAAACAGAGCCAGGGGTCTAGAGTACTTAAAAATCAATCATCCTGAAATAGAGACGGTAGTTCTCGATGATGCGATGCAGCACCGAAAAGTAAAAGCAGACTTCTATCTTCTTCTGTCGACATGGGCTAGACCATTCCATTCCGATTTTCTTTTGCCTGCGGGCAATTTAAGAGATATCAAAAAACGAAGTAAAAGCGCACAAGCCATTGTGGTAAGCAAGACGCCCCCGAACTCGAGCCAAAATGATCGAGAGCGACTTGCGAGCGAACTAGGTACGACTGAACAGGAGGTTTTCTTTTCTGGTATCTCTTACGGCGAGATTTGTGATCTCTACCCTGATCATTCTGGCGCCAAATATTTTTCAAATGTGGTGCTATTAACTGCAATTGCAAATCCACTTCCTTTAGAACAGGAAGCCCAAAAACGCTTCAATATTCTTAAGCACTTCGAATTTAAAGACCATCACCTGTTTAGCCTTGAAGAACTCTTTAAGCTCCGCGATTTTATTGATACTTTTGGGGCTGAAAAACCAATACTACTTACCACCGAAAAAGATGCACAGCGCCTGAAAGTGCATGTACACTTTTTCCAAGAAAATAAGATAAGAGTATTGTATTGGAAAATAAAGACAGATTTCGGCAGCGATGCTGAAAGATTCAATTCCATGATTCAATCGATATGAACGAGACTCAACTCAACAATTCCCTCAATTTTCTGAAGCAACACTTTGGAGAACTCAAGCCACAAGTAGGAATAATCTTAGGATCAGGACTAGACGCGGTCGCTGAGAAAATTTTGGTGAAGAAAAGAATCAGCTACAGTGAAATCCCTGACTTTCCGCAATCAACGGTGGTAGGACATAAGGGTGAATTTATTCTCGGTGATTTGGGTGGGAAAACCGTCCTAGCAATGAGAGGAAGATTTCACTTCTACGAAGGATACTCAATGGAAAAGGTCGTGGCTCCAGTGCGAATTATGGCATTGATGGGAATCGAGCTTTTAATGGTTTCAAACGCTTGCGGAGGAGTGAATCCAGATTTTGAAATAGGAGATGTGATGATCATCAGTGACCATATCAATCTTTTCCCAACTAATCCGCTTATGGGCCCAAACAATGACAAATGGGGCCCAAGGTTTCCAGACATGAGTCAGGCTTATGATTGGGAGCTCATCAAGAGCGCAGAAGCAATTGCAGAAGCAAAAGGTATTTCGGTACAAAAAGGAGTTTACGCAGGATTATCAGGTCCTTGTCTAGAAACTCCTGCTGAATACAAGTATGTAAGAATACTCGGAGCCGATGCAGTAGGAATGAGCACCGTTCCCGAGGTTATTGCCGCCCGACATATGGGAGTAAGGTGTTTTGGGATGAGCGTAATTACTGATCTGGGTGTGGAAGGAAGAATAGTTGAAACGACACACGAAGATGTCGTTCGCGCAGCAAATGCATCTTCTTCCAAGATGGTCCAGATTTTCGAAGGTGTGATTGAGAAGCTATGATCGAAGAAAGAGCAGAAATATTAGAAAAATACCAGTTAGTAGTGGGGCTTGAAGTTCACGCTCAGCTGCAAACCAAGTCAAAAGCGTACGCTGGAGATTTAAACTCTTATGGCAGTCTTCCTAATTCAAACACCTCCCCCCTTACGCTAGGACACCCTGGGACATTGCCGAGGGTGAATAAAGAAATAATAGAATACGCCATAAAACTGGGTCTTGCGACGAATTGCTCGATAACTAGAGCCATGCACTTTGCGCGAAAAAATTACTTCTATGCCGATTTGCCGAAAGGCTATCAAATCACCCAAGACACAACCCCGATTTGCACAGAAGGATTCCTCGACGTAAAGGATGCCGACAATCAAATTAGGCGCATAGGCATAACCAGAATTCACATTGAGGAAGATGCAGGAAAGAGTATTCACGACCAAGATCCATTCAATACGCTGGTTGATTTAAATCGTGCAGGCGTTCCGCTTTTGGAAATTGTCTCAGAGCCCGACATTCGAACCATGGAAGAAGCTTACAATTTCTTGGCGGAGGTTCGTCGCTTGGTTCGATACCTCGAAATTTGCGACGGAAACATGGAAGAGGGAAGCATGCGGTGCGATGCCAACGTATCGGTAATGCTGAAAGGCGCAAAGGAGTATGGAAACCGTTGCGAAGTAAAGAACATGAACTCCCTGCGAAACGTGCAAAGAGCCATCGAGTTTGAAATGAAGCGACAGATTGAAATAGTGGAAAATGGTGGACAGGTAATCCAGCAGACCAGAAGTTTTGATGCTGTCCAAGGAACAACGTTTGCCCTTAGAGGAAAAGAAAATGCACACGATTACCGGTATTTTCCAGAGCCAGATATTCAGCCTCTCACTTTAGAGCAGGAAGACATTGATCGTGTGAGGAAGCTTATGCCTCCCCTGCCCAATGAACTCTTTAAAAAATATGTTAACGAGCTAAATTTGTCAGAATACGATGCGGGAATTTTGATAGAATCAAAACCCATTGCCCTGTATTTTAACGAATTGATTCAGCACACAAAAAACTACAAAGCTGCGGCAAATTGGGTCATCGGGGAGATCAAATCACACTTGAATCAAACTGCGACTTCTATTGAAGATTTCCCTTTGAAACCTGCTCAAATTGCAGAGATCATTGCACTAATAGATTCAGACAAGATCAGCAACTCGGCTGCGTCGCAACAGCTATTTCCAAAGTATGTGGAGCAACCAACCCAAACGGCTGCTGAAATAGCCGATAGTGAAAACTTACTGCAAGAAAGCGATGACGACTGGCTCGAAGAGCTAGCTCAAAAGGCGATTGCTACATTTCCAGATAAAGCCGAAGCATACAGAAAAGGCAACAAAGGACTTCTTGGTTTATTTATGGGAGAAGTGATGAAACTTTCAAATAGAAAAGCCAACCCTAAGATGGCCAGTGAAATTCTAAGAAAACTACTTGAACAATGAGAATTAAATTAAGTCTGCTTCTATTGATCACAGCTGGTTTAATGAGCTGTGAAAATCAACAGAAAGTGGGTACCATTTCGGGGAAAATCACAAACGCCAGTGAGCAGTCAATTTCTCTGATTGCTTACAACAATGGAATGCCTGATACCCTGAGAAATGTAGGATTAGATCCCAATGGAACTTTTACACTTGAGTTCAAAGCAGGAAGACCTGACTTCTACACTTTGGCATTGAGCGAAGAAAACTCGCTGGTTTTGATCTTAGACAGCACCAATTCAAATGTGGTTATAGATGGTGATGCCGAAATGCTTCGAGAGACTTATACCATTTCTGGAAGTGAAGAAAGCGAGCATTTACGGGATCTTCTTGTGAGTACAAGCACGTTCGAAAAGGAATTGGACTCTTTAATGACAGCTCTTCGCTCTTTCGCAACAACTGGTGAGGGAGAAAAAAGAGCTGAACTGGGGAACTCATACAATCAATCCAGAAAAGCTTACAGAGACTACTTGATTGATTTTATAAATAGTGATCCTGGGAAACTTGCGAATTTCACAGCTTTGCAAAGGCTCAACATGAAGGAGGACATGGAGCATTTCATAACGGTAAGAGATGCACTGTCGACGAAATTGCAAGGAAACTATTTCTTTGATAAGCTGAGTGATCAGATCGCAGGTATGGAAAACCAAGTGCGAATAGAAAACCTATTGAATACTGGCACTTTGGCGCCTGAAATTGCATTACCAAATCCAAGTGGAGAAATCATCAAACTTTCTGATTTTCGAGGAAATTATGTCCTAATAGATTTTTGGGCATCCTGGTGCAAGCCATGCCGTATGGAGAATCCAAATGTTGTGAGGATGTACAACAAGTACGCGAATAAAAATTTCGAAATATTTGGTGTTTCTCTTGACAGAAATAAGGAGAAATGGGAGAATGCTATTGTCAATGATAACCTTCAGTGGCCTAATGTTAGCGACTTAAAATTTTGGCAATCAGCCGCCGCTGAGCTTTACAATGTGAAGAGTATCCCTTTCACTGTATTGATCGACCCAGAAGGAAAGGTGATCGCTACAAAGCTTCGAGGAGCAGCCTTGGAGAAAAAGCTTGACGAGATCTTCAACACCTAATTTATGAAGAAGTACTTCTTCGCTTCCGATTTTCACTTAGGCTCTCCCACTCCTGAAGACAGCCTTGTAAGAGAGAAAAAAGTCGTTCAATGGCTCGAAGAAGTTCGTCACGAGGCAGAAGAAATTTTTATTCTCGGTGACGTGTTTGACTTCTGGTTTGAATACAAAACAGTAGTACCGCGTGGACATGTCAGACTTTTGGGTAAGCTCGCCGAGATCGTTGATTCAGGAACTAAAGTGCATTGGTTTATTGGAAACCACGATATGTGGATTTTCGATTATCTCCCAACAGAAATTGGTGTGGAAATTCACCAAGAACCGATTCAACGGACCCTCAACGGAAAGAAGTTCTACATTGGCCATGGTGACGGATTAGGCCCGGGCGACCATGGATATAAGCTCATCAAGAAAGTCTTTAGATCTAGTCTTTGTCAGTGGTTATTTGCCCGGCTGCATCCGAACTTTGGGATTGGCTTAGCCAATTTCTTTTCGAAGACGAGCAGAAAGAAAGGAGTAGAAAGCGACAAAGTTTTTTTGGGAGCTGAAGAAGAATGGTTGGCTATCTACTCGAACGAAATAGCAGAAAAAGAACATTTCGACTACTTCTTATTTGGCCATCGGCATTTGCCCATGGTGATCGAGCTGAGCAATGGTGGTGAATACATCAATCTTGGCGACTGGATTAACAACTATACCTATGCGGTATTTGAAGAGAAAGTTGAATTGAAAAGCTACGGGGCCAATCCTACAATTTATTCCAATAAACGATAAGGTCGCATAGTCTCGACGCGTATCCCATTTCATTATCATACCAGCCTACCACCTTCACGAGATTGCCGGTAACAGAAGTTAGTTGGCTATCAAACACACACGAATGCGTATTTCCGATGATGTCTGAACTAACCAAGGGTTTGTCGGTGTATTCCAAATAGTTCTTCCATGAGCCTTTACTGGCGTTTAGGAATAGCTCATTGATCTCGTCGGCCGTAGCCGTTTTCTTCACTGAGTAAGTAACGTCAGTAAGAGATCCATTGGGTACTGGTACTCTTATGCCGGCTCCCCCCAAGTAACCTTCAAGGTGAGGGAAGATTTTTGTTATTGCCTTGGCCGCGCCAGTAGAGGTTGGAATAATTGACAATGCAGCAGCCCGTGCTCGCCTAAGGTCTTTGTGCATTGTATCGTGCAAGGCTTGATCACCAGTATAGCTGTGTACAGTCGTTATATAGCCACTTTCGATTCCAAGTTCCTTATCGATTATATCAACTAAGGGTGCAGCGCAATTGGTGGTACATGAAGCATTCGAAATCAGTCTATCCGATGCATTCAGCTGGTGTTCATTGGCACCTAGAACAATCGTTTTAACCTCTTCATCAGAAGCTACTGCGCTAATCAAGCATTTGCCTGCGCTCTGGAAATGAGCGGAGGCTTCTGAGACTTTTTTGAATTTTCCCGTGCTCTCTAAAATTAGATCAGGCTCGAGATTTTTCCATGGAATAGAGCCCGGTGAAAGCTCATGAAAAACAGGAATTGATTGATCATTGACTAAGAGCGCATTCTGGCGAAAATCTACAGCGTGCGACCAAGTGCCTTGAACACTGTCATACTTCAGTAAATGACTCATCGCTTCGATATGTCCAGGATCATTGATCGCTACAATCTCGATTTGATGTGCATAATCTTCGAAGACACGTCGAGTAAAACAGCGACCTATTCTTCCAAAGCCATTTATTGCAACTCTTATTTTTTTCATAGAAACAAAAAAGGGTGAATCAGAAACCTCTGACCCACCCTCAAATTTGATGAATATATTTCTTAGTGCGTCACTACAAATTTTGCACTATTCCAGTCGTCTCCAACTCTAAGTTGCAAGATGTATTGACCAATGGCATAATCTGACGCGTCAAAATCAATTTGACGATTAATACCAGAGCCTACACGCTGCTCTTGGAAAGCTTCGATGAGTCTTCCATCAATGCTGTAGATGTACATTTCAATATCGGCTGTAGTTCCCAAGTCGAATGATACACTTGCGCGAGATGTAACAGGGTTCGGGAATACTCTCAACTCATTGAGAACAGGAACCTCCTCCACAATGTCTTCAACACTCGTTGGGGTCAGCAAATAGCTGGACTTAAAGACACCTCTTCCATGAGTACCTGCGTAAACAACACCACTATTAGAAACATTCCATGGCTCACGTTTTTGTTGACGTAAATCAAAAACAGGGACCCTTACCATTTCGCCGTTATTGGCTTCACTCCAAGTCTCCCCATTGTCTCCACTGTACCATATTCCATACTCCGTACCCGCTAAAAGAATCTCGGGGTTATCAATGTCCATTACCACACTGTAAGCTGGCATACCTGTCAACTCTGCAGGAACATTCCAAACATTTTCAAAAGTTCCAATACCTGAAACTGAAGCTGCTTGATCTGATACCCTTATTTTTCCTGAACCTCCGTATCCAGCAATGGCAAGAGCTACTCTTTCACTCGCGTCATCACCTCTTCCCTGAGAGTAATCCACCTCAATATCTGAGATAGAACCTGGACCTGTATGAATAACTGCTCTTTCAATCACATAATCATCACTGTCGTATTCCAATTGATCTTGTGTCCAAGCATTGTTGAAGTTACTAAGTCTAACCAACGATCCATTGCTATATCCTATGTAGAGATGATCCCCATCAGGCGACCATTCTAGACTAGATGGAGTGCTTGGAACGATATCATCAACTTGATAAAATTGAGGAACTCCGTTAGTTTTTAATGGCTCACGGGTAATATAAACACCATTTGAAAGAGCTGCCGCCAACAAAAATTGAGGCTTTTCCTGAACCATTACCGTATCAGCAATATCATGAAACTCTAACACTTCTCCATTCGTACCCTCGCGCTGAAAGTATGAGTAAAAATTCAGATCTTCAGTGGTCGTATAATCTAGGAGATAATCGTTATTGTCAGCATCGACTTGAATGTCAGTATTAGCTGGTATCCTGGCCACAATCGTGTCTCCTGCTTCAGTGACAACAGGAGTGGCTAGAGGCACGAGGTAAGGGGAATCTACTTGAGGAATATATTCTACGAATATTTCAGAGTTTTCATTGTTTGGATTCTCATGTATTGCGATGTCCGTATTAAAGTCGGTTCCGCCTCCACCAGACGCTGCAGTAAGATCATCCATGGTAGTTGTATTTTCACCTCCATCAGTAGATCTAAAAATCAACCCATAATAGAGCGTAGAAAACATGTAATCAGGGAAGTACTGTGAGATCTCACAGGAGAAACCGTCTCCACCAGAAAACCGTTGGCCAAATTTCGGATTGGCACCTTCTAAATTCAAGAAAAGTGAACCATTGTCTTGTAAACCTCCTAGGACTTGTCCGAAAGAATTGTATGCAATGGAATAAAACTGAGTCGTAGAGTAGTCTTGATTCAAGGCTGCCCATGTAGCACCATTATTGTCTGAACGAAACATTCCACCATCGCAACCTATATAAAGTCTTCCTTGCGAATCCCAGGCATCAGTATGAATATCAGAATGCACATAAATAGGGCTCGGAGGTCCTCCAGGGAAAGATGCGAAGTTGGCATTCACTTCTTCCCATGCAGTAATACCAGGAGTTGCACTCGTGAGCTCCCATCTCCACATACGAATTCCTCCCATGAGAATTTGTTCCGATTCGTCACTCGGGATACTCGTCAACATATGGTCATACCATCCTTGAGCACTAAGTCCGTTGTAAAATGGTGCGAATTGAGAGAGTTGACCACCAAAGTTACTTTGTGGTGCGATCGTAGACCATGTAACTCCTCCATTTACAGAGGCAAACACTCCTCGCAAGTATCCATTTGGCAAAGCCAATGATACATAGATAATTTCCGAATTGTTTCGTGAAATAGCGACTTCAGCTGTACCAAAACCTCCTTCGGGAAAACCAGAGAAATTGCCTCCTTCGTTGACATGGGTAAAAGAATTTCCACCATCATTAGAGATATACAATCGGCTTGACATTACCGCTACAATAGTCTGGCCATCTGCAGAAATATCTAAATCCTTTACATTGGATCCGTTGATTATCCCTTCTGGCGTAGCCTCGAGAGATTCATTGCCGTGTATGTAAGGATAAAGACCAAAGTTTGTACCGATCCAAAGCTTATCAGGATTCAATGGATCCGCTTTGATGACATCAACGTTCGCCCAATTTGAACTTTCAATAAATGGTGTAGGTGCAAAATCAGAAACAACATTCCAAGTTATACCATCATCATTGGAGACAAAAAGTCCCCGACCAATAAATCCTGAACCTCCAGATCCCCCTCCACTTTCTCGGCTATTGCCCGTTGCGACATAAATAGCACCATTGCCCAATTGAGCAATAGATGAAACGGTCAAATAGGAGTCAAAACCTTCCAATAAATTCCAAGATAAAGCAGCGTCATCTGATCTGAAGAGACCTCCAGATACTCCACCTGCCAGAAGAGAGTTGGGGTTCTCGGCTAATGGAAGAATACCGCGAGTTCTACCACCAACATTGTTTGGGCCCATTAATTCCCATTCTACTTGGTCATTTTTTGCTTGAGGCAACTTGACTTTTTCCAAGGCCGTTTGCATTTTCAAGATGTCCTCGTTCTCAACCTCTCCTGTGTATATGTTGGCCTTGATGGACTTGTAATACTCAAAAGCACCTTCGGCTCCTGCGGCAACACTATTGAAATCGCTGCGTGGAATATATGCGGGAGCATCTTGCCCATCTTCGTTCACAACATACCAGCCAATACCGGCAATTGAAGCTAAGCCTAGTGTAATGAGTAAATTTCTGATTTTCATACTCTATGATTTTAATACAGTTTTTCGCAATCTTAGTAAGTGGTGTAAATTTAACAAAAAAGGTACACCGTCAGTATTTACGTTTTTTACTATTCTTGTTTTCTTTACAGATCAAAACAAGTGCTTTTCAGCGTGGTATGACGACCTTACCAAAGGTCCACTTTCCACGAATCTATAACCCATTTTTAATCCCAATTGTTTGTACTCCGCAAACTTTTCGGGGGTAATGAATTCAGCAACAGGTAGATGTTTTCTAGTGGGCTGCAAATATTGACCTAGGGTCAAAATATCTGTTCCTACACTTCTCAAATCTTCCATTGTTTCTATAACCTCCGTCTCTGTTTCGCCCAAACCAAGCATAACACCAGATTTCGTTTTCATGCCTCCGCGCTTCAATCTTCTAAGCACTTCTAAACTTCGGTCATATTTTGCCTGTATGCGGACTTGTTTGGTCAGACGACGAACCGTTTCCAAATTATGAGAAACGATTTCAGGAGCAACATCAATTATACTTTGCATGTTGTCCCATTTACCCATGAAATCAGGGATCAATGTTTCCAATGTTGTCTCGGGAGATTGATTTCGAATTGCTCTTACGGTTTGAGCCCAAATTTGACTTCCACCATCAGCCAAATCATCCCGATCTACTGAAGTGATTACGCAGTGCTTAACCCCCATCAACTTCACCGAACGCGCGACTCTTCCTGGCTCGAAGGTATCAACGGCTTCAGGCCTTCCAGTATCGACAGCACAAAAACCGCATGAACGTGTACAGATATTGCCAAGAATCATAAAAGTAGCCGTCCCTGCACCCCAACATTCTCCCATATTGGGGCAATTTCCGCTTTCGCAAATGGTATGCAACTTGTGCTCTTCGACAATCTCACGTACATGTCTGTATTCAGCTCCTGTGGGCAATTTTACTCTAAGCCATTTAGGCTTTTTAACCCTCTCTCTTACTTCTTCTACTACAGCCTCCATTACTTATTAAATTTTGCACCAAATTGCAATGCAACGTAAAAGTTAAAAAATAGTGCTTTGTTATCGGCAAATGCCATAATGTCTATCTCTTCAATCGGGTAGTAATCTATGGTTGCCCCTACTTCTATTCCTTTAATTCCTTCTCTTTCGGGGTCGTACTCAAAGTTGAGCCCGAAAGCACCATGTACACCCGGATTTAACCGCAATTCATTAAAACCTCTGAGTCCGCTGGCTCTGCCAAAAATGTCTTCTGGCTTGTGCTTTTCAGGATCGTATTTTTCTACAATTACATCTACATAGTTAAATTGTCCTCCCTCTCCAGGAATACCAATCTCGAGATAAACTGGTTTAGTAAAACCCAGTGATGGGCCAACCCTCCAATTGTATCCAATAGCCACTCCTGATTTTCGGATTTTATCAAATTTCAAGTACTTTTTTCCTATGGTGGGTCTGATGACAAAAAAGTTGTTCTGCTTACCGTAAATATAACTGCGGCTGTCGTCGTAGTAAGGATTAAAGCTTTTCACTTCTTTCGGGTGCTTCATTCCCACAATGTCAAGCTGGAAAAGCCTTGACTTAAAGGCACCCTTATTTTTAGTGAAAGTTACGTGGGCACCCCATCCATTGGTATGCAAAATAGCTCCCCCATATACTGACCGATCATGGAGAACTACAGCCTCATCGAATATGGTTGCCTCACCCGTCTGGGCGACAACATAGCCACACCCAAGTAGGACTAAAACCAAAAACGATATTTTTTTAATGTATGAGGCCATCAATGCTAAAAGTAACAATACTCGAAGTGATTCTGTTCTGTTCGGACAAAGAGATTATAAAACTGCCAGCGTTTGTCTCACCCTCAGAAATACACATTCACTACAAAGTGAGCGTATGCTTCCCTAAAATTATGACTTTGCTGATTGATCTGCAAAAGAATCAAGCAAGACGCTGAATCCGTGCGGCTTAATTGCCAAATGAGATTTCACTTCAATTAGTCTTGTTTCCATTACCAAAAATGCTTGAGGTGATTCGTGTCGAACGGAGAACAACTCAGACAACAGATTACTCACTTCTCGATTTTGCACAACATCAATCAAGTGATACTGAAGTCTAGCATCCTCATTTTTCTCGATGCGGTTTTTAGCCATAGAACTGAGAGCACATCTAAAACTGTGTTTCAGAATAAATAAGGGCACGTGACTTGGGGATTCTAACAGTTTACGCAGCGAATCTTCACTTTCAATTGGACTCCAAAAGGCCATTAAATGGGTGAATCTTGGGCCTGTTTCGGCTGCTCGACTTTACTGTAAGCAGCGCATGCTTTCTTCTGTGTACGGCAAGAGCTTAACACAATTGCCATGACAAAAAGGACGGATAATACTATACTTGCTTTCTTCATTCCAAGGATATCGATGGTACAAATATAATTAAACGCGCAAAAACCGTTTAAATTTGAGCAACTCATCATCAGAAGGAAGCATATTCAATACCTGAACTTGAATTATATCTTAAAGGTTTGCACAGTATTTTTTGCTTTTGCGGCCATGCCAATATGGGTTCATGGTCAGAAAGTTCTGGCTATACAGTACGACAAAAAAGTCGATGCATTCGATCCGCCACTGTTCTTTACTGATGTGACAGACTCCTTAACAGCACTCCTTCAACTAAAGTCCTTGAAAGAACAATTTTTAGCGGAAGGATTTTTAACAATGGGGGTTGATAGTATCGAGTCATTCGATTCAGATACGGTAGAAGTGCACATTTATACTGGTTCAAAATTTAAATGGGGTTTGCTCCAGAGCGGGAATGTTGCCGAGGAGACGCTTTCGAGAATTGGCTTTCGGGAAGAACTCTATTTCCAAGAATCGCTCAATACAAATCAGATTAAGCGCTTGTTTGAAAAGCTTTTGGACGAGGCCGAAAATACAGGCTACCCTTTCGCCCAAGTTTTTCTTGACAGCGTTCAAATAGAAAAGGATCAGATTCGAGCCACACTAAATTTTCAAAAGAGCGATTTTGTAAAAATTGACAGCTTGATAATCAAAGGGGACTTGAGTACCAATAGAAAATACATCGAAAATTTCATCGGTTTTAGAAAGGGCCAACCTTACAATCAAAATGAACTTAGAAATATTCCGACTCGCTTAAAAGAGATTCCTTTTCTCCAAACGATCAAACCTTATGAGGTAGGAATGCGGCCTGGGTTAGCAGACATCTACCTCTATCTTAAACCACGTAAGTCTAGTAATTTCGATGGGGTAATAGGCGTATTGCCAGACCCTGTAACTGGGGACATTCTCTTCACAGGAGATGTGAAACTGAACTTGATGAATGCCTTGAAAAAAGGTGAAACCATCAAGTTGCAATGGCAGCGATTGCAAACACAAACTAGCCAACTCGATATTCAATTCAAATACCCTTTTCTCTTCAACACACCCCTTGGTATTGATTTCAAGTTCAATCTTTACCGCCGCGATACCACTTTTAGCCAGAACAGACTTAATGTGGGGCTAGAGTACTACTTCTTAGGGGACAAAAGACTCAAAGTGTTTTACGAAAGTCAAGGAGCCAATACCATTGGAAACAATGATTTCGTTTCTACCGATCTGGCAGATTCTCAAACAAATATGTTTGGGATAGGAGCCTACGTCTCGGACTTAGATTATCGATTCAACCCGCGCAAGGGGTACTATGTAGATGCCACGGCAGCAACAGGCCAAAAGGAGGTTATATCTCAAATGGAAGGAGAAGCCAATCAAGAAAGCGACATCTATAACTTCAACTTTGATGGCGGCTATTTTTTACCCTTGTTTAAACGAAGCGCCATTCACATACGTATGCAAGGAGGAGTGTTCCTGAATGAAAATATGTTCCGCAACGAAATTTATAGAATTGGCGGATTGAAGACCCTTCGAGGCTTTGATGAACAAGCCATTTTTGCTTCTTCCTTCGCCATAGGAACTATTGAGTACAGGTTTATTCTTGAACAGAACTCAAACCTTTTTGTATTTTTCGATCAAGCATACTACGAAGATGAATCAGTGGAAGACGCAATATCAGATACCCCTTTTGGCTTTGGCGCTGGTGTAAACTTTGAAACCAATGCAGGGGTGTTCTCCCTAACCTATGCCTTGGGAAGTCAATTCGACAATAATGTTTCTTTCAGAGGAGGAAAAATACACTTCGGGTTTATCAGCTTTTTCTAAATGAAAAGATCCTTAACCGTGCTAATTATTTGCTCTATGCTCTCTTTAAGCTTTGCAAAAGAGGGAAAGAACAATGGTATGCTCAGCTTCTTAATGGAATACCTTTCCATCAAATATTCCGACAAGGAGTTTGACTCGTTTCTCTACGTAGCCGTCAAGAAGCAAAAACTCTTTTTTGTCGAGAACAATGCGGTAATCGCAGAATATTCAGTTTCAACTGCAAAAAAAGGACTGGGCAACGAAGTGGGTAGTTTCAAAACCCCTCAAGGATTGCACAAAGTGGCAGAGAAAGTCGGGTCTGAAGTAGAGCCTTTTGGTATCATCAAACAAAAAGTTGACACAGGAGCAAAGGCAGAAGCTGTATTGCAGGCCAAGTCCACTGATCAAGACCTCATCACTTCAAGGGTGTTGCATCTGACAGGATTGGAGGAAGGGATAAATCTAGGTGGGGATGTAGATTCATACAACAGGGGAATTTTTATTCACGGCACACACGAGGAAGGACTCATCGGAACACCCGCCAGCAAAGGATGTGTAAGAATGAAGAATGCTGATGTGATTGATCTATTCGAACGAATAGAAGTTGGTACCTTTGTGGTAATCTTGAACAACTAAAAAACAACTGAGTGAATGGGGGCAGAAACCCTTCTATTAATATCGGGACTGGTCGTTTTCGCCTTGGTTATAGGTGCTTTCGTTGGGCTTTATGTGGCAAAAAGAAAAGACAACTCTTTACAAATTCTTAAAGAGCTTCAGGAGCATAAAGCGAAGCTTTTGTCCGAAACGGAAAAAAATGAGGAGCTGAAACAATCAGGCAGAGAAATCGATATTTATTTAGAGCGACTAAGGGATGAGAAAGAAAGGGCATTAATTCTGGTGTCCAGATTGGAAGCCGAAAAATCGAATGTTGAGAGGCAGGTCAAAGAACAGAGAGCCGACATTCAAACGATGCAAGAGAAATTCACCAAGGATTTCAAACTCATAGCCAATCAAATTTTCGAAGAAAAAACAGAGAGCTTCTCCAAAAAGAGCAAAGAGTCCATCGATCAACTGTTGAGTCCCCTCAAAGAAAGATTGGTCTCATTTGAGAAAAAAGTAGACGAAACTCACAAGGATAATTTAAGGGAAACCTCAGGACTCAAGGTCGAACTTAAAACATTGAGAGAAATGAGTTCCAAAATGACCGAAGAGGCAGAGAACCTGACGAAGGCTTTGCGCAATGACTCTAAGGTTCAAGGAAACTGGGGTGAGATGATTTTGGAAAATATACTTGAAAGATCAGGCCTGAGAAAAGACGAGGAGTATTTTCTTCAGAAAAGCTTTTCTAATGACGAGGGAAGACGCTTTCAACCCGATGTGATGATCAAGTTACCCGATGACAAATGGGTAATAGTCGACAGCAAAGTTTCTTTGAAAGCCTACGAAGATTTCATCAATGAGGACGATCCCAAGCCCAAAGAGAGACATTTGAAGAATCACCTGATCTCTATAAAAAATCACATCAAGGGATTATCGGAAAAGAAATACCAAGAAGTAGCTTCTGGCAAAAACCTGGATTTCATTCTAATGTTCGTCCCTATTGAGCCTGCTTTTTTGCTCGCTCTCCAAGCCGATCATGGTCTTTTTAATGAAGCATACGATCGGGGTATAGTGATGGTAAGTCCGACCACGTTGATTGCTTCACTCAAGATAATATCGACCACTTGGAAGCATGAATACCAAAATAGAAATGCCCTTGAGATTGCAGACCGCGGAAAGTTGCTGCTCGAAAAATTTGTGGGTTTCGCTGAAGATTTTGAAAAAATCGGTGTTCAGATCGACCGCACCTCAGCCACGTATAGCGAGGCCATGAAAAAACTGCGCGACGGCCGAGGATCGCTGGTTAGCCAAGCGAAACAATTGGAGCAACTCGGTGTGCGAGCCACCAAAAAACTGAGCAGCAATCTAATTGGTGATGATGACAGCGAATAAGCTATTCGGCTTTCTTGGCATTCTGGTAATCGGATGCGTTTTTCAGGCCTGCTCTTCTTCAAGTGAACTTTCTTCAGATGAAGCCCCTACCTCTTATGGCGAGGCAAAATTGAAAATAGAACCCGAGATAAAGCTCTTTCATCAAAACGCCGACTCCAGCACTGTTTTTGTCAAATTCGACACAGAAAACCTTATATATGCAAGGGGAGATGAAGACTATCAAGCATCAGTAATTGTGGCGATAGACCCTATTCCTAGGGAGGCAGAGACAACCGATAGACCACAAAAAAAGACTGTTTCAGTCCCAGCCATCTCTAAGAAGAAAAAAGGGGCAACCGCATTGGTCAAAACCAATATTTACCTACCAAAGGGAAACAATTACAACGTGACCGTTACCATTCGCGATGAATCGAATGGAAAAAGAAGAGAGAAATTAATTGTAACCAAAAAGGACGGCGCTAACAACCGAGAAAATTTCCTCTTGTTCGAACAGGGTTCTCCCACACCACTATTTACCGACAGGATAAAAACAAACACATCCTATGATTTGGACTTTGAAATACTCGATACAAAGGTCATTTTCGTAAATTATTACAATCGCTCATTTCCTCTGCCGCCTCCGCCATTTGCGCACTATGAGCCCAGACCTTTCAATTACGTTCCCGATGAGCAGTTTGTGCTCTCGGCAGATTCGGGTAAATTCCATTTTACGTCAAAAGAGGAAGGCTTCTTCCATTTCCGAGCGGACACTACAATAAAAGAAGGCTTTACTCTATTTGTTTCTTCAGAAGAGTTTCCCGAAGTTCAAAACGTCCAAAACATGGTTGACCCTTTTCGCTATTTAGTGAGTGGAAAGGAGTACAAAAAGCTACTGGAGGCCCCGGCACTCAAAGTAGAAATGGAAAATTTTTGGGTAGATTGGGCGGGAGATCGAAATCGGGCAAGAAAAAACATCGAAACTTATTACGGTCGAGTAGAGACAGCCAATCGATTTTTCTCATCGCATTTGGAAGGCTGGAAATCAGACAGGGGTTTGATTTATCTCGTTTATGGAGAGCCGGATAAAATCTACAAAACAGCTCAAGAGGAAAGATGGATTTATGGTGAAGAACGCAATGCTCTTTCCATAACTTTTCGCTTTATTAAGGTCGATAATCCCTTTACTGAAAACGACTATCGTCTCAGTCGAGAAGACTACTACAAACCATCCTGGTACAGATCGATCGAAGCCTGGCGAAATGGCCGAATATACTAGCTCATTATGAAAAACAAGGAATTTATTGCTTACGGTGTTCACCCTATTTCTGAAGCTTTGAAAGAGGGGAAGCCCATTGAAAAAGTACTGATTCAAAAAGGGTTAAGAGGAGACGCTGGTCATGAAGTAGTGCATGGTTTGCGCGAAGCAGAAGTGCCCATTCAGTATGTTCCAAAAGAAAAACTTGACCGAATTACCGGCAAGAATCATCAGGGAATGATCGCTTTTATTTCTCCAATTGAATACCACAACATAGAATGGCTGCTGCCAAATCTCTACGAAAAAGGCGAAACGCCGCTTATTCTTGTATTGGATGGCATAACCGATGTGCGCAATTTTGGCGCCATTTGCAGAACTGCTGAATGTGCAGGTGTTCATGCCGTTGTTATTCCTACTAAAGGTGCTGCACAAATAGGCCCTGACGCCATAAAAACGTCAGCAGGCGCGCTTCTCCAACTTCCTATCTGTCGCTCAACAAATCTTACAGAAACGCTGAATTTCCTAAAAACAAGCGGCCTCAAAATAATTGCTTGTCACGAGAAAGCGGAACTCTCTCATACCGAAGCTGATCTTACCTCGCCTTCCGCAATAATTATGGGTTCTGAGGAAAGTGGAATTCATATAGAGAATTTGGCAACTTCTACTGATCAAATTCGTATTCCATTAATAGGTCACACCTCTTCATTGAATGTGTCGACAGCCACGGGAATCATTTTATTCGAAACCTTACGCCAGAGATCTGCGCATTGAGCGAGGTTATTGAAGTGCAAATCTTTATAACTTCCATGACTAAGTCCCGATATACTTGCATGGAATTCTACTTTTAACAAAAAGTAATCATACCATTTTGACTATGTTCTCTCCAATGAAAACTTTCAAGTCGACTTTTTTCCTTTTAATCGGCTTCTTCATTATTTCTTCCTTTTCGCACGCTCAAGAATCTACCGAGTACTTTAGGTATTTCGAGATTGAGCTCGAGCAATCGGTTCATCTGGAAAAAGATATCCGATCTGATTTATTCAGCGAAACGCCATTTCAAATGCACTCCTCTTGCAGTTTAAGAAACTCTATCATCGTTGCAGTTCCCGCAGAGTATCCTAAAAGAGTGCATCAAATCGAAGATGAGCTGAGAACCTCTCTGCAGAGCGTCATCTCTCTCGATAAGATTGAATCACTCCATACAATTACAGCTTTAGACCTAGAATCTTTTTGTCAATGAAAGCAGCATTCAAAATCACCCTAACGAAGGCTCTGTCAGGCACTTTTATAGCGCTTGCTACACTTCTCATTCCTACGTATTCCGCAGCTCAAATTAATCTGGAATACAATGTTCCCGCTTCTTCATTGAGTCAAGCAATATCAGGGAACGGTGTCCAAATATTAAACCCTCAGTTGGTTTGTGCTGATAGCTCATCAGGAACTTATTCGATTACTGGTATTCCCGACTTCCCAGAAGGGGAAGGGATAATCCTCACAACTGGTAGTATCAAGAATCTATTGGGACCAAATAATACGGAAGCCTCAACAACCATCAATGGCACTCCTGGAGACCCTTTAATTACCACGATAACAGGAAATAGCAGTTTCGATGCGTGCATTCTTGAGTTTGATGTTGTCCCTGTTGGGGATACCCTCCGCTTCAATTTCACTTTTGCTAGTGAAGAGTATGATGAATATGTTGGTACTCCGTTCAACGATTTTTTCGGGTTCTTTATAAGCGGTCCAGGAATCATTGGTGATCCTGGATTAGATGGTCTCGAGAACATTGCCGTACTACCTGGAACAAACACCTCTGTAGGTATTAATACCATTAACAATGGAAACACCGACTTAGGTGTACCCGCATCAAATCCAGAATTCTACATAGGGAATGCGCTAGGTTTGACCGCTCCTGTTCAATACGACGCATGGACCATTGGGCTTTCGGCAGTAAAGCAAGTAACGCCTTGTGATACCTTTTCAATCAAGTTGGTCATTGCCGATGTGGCTGATCCAGAATGGGATTCGGCAGTTTTAATTGAAGCAATCGAAAGCAATAGCATTGTGCTCAGTCAGAGCAATGAAGGAAACTTGGAGTCGACTATAGAAGGCTGCAACAACGGAACGGTAACTTTCACTCGGACTCCAGTAACAGGCGAAGATGCCGTTGTCACATTCTTTGTGGATGGAACGGCTATCAACGGAATAGATTATGATCAAATTGGCGCTGATCCAGATCCTTCTGTTCCGAAAACGATCACTATCCCTGCCAATCAAGCATCTGTATCGATAGATATCATTCCATTTGACGATGGAATTGACGAGGGAGAGGAATTCATAGATATTTTCGTCGGAAACCCTAATTGTGCGGGCACCATCCAAGATAGCATTCGCGTACTCATCAATGACTCCATAAACGTTTCAATAGATCCACCATTGGCATTTGTATGCCTTGGAAGCTCCTTGACCTTTTCGGTTGAAGCGGATGACAATGCAAATTTTAGCTGGAGCCCAATAGATTATTTGGACGATGCGAATATAAAAGAGCCTACTACTACCCCACTTGCTGATATCGACTATATTCTAACGGTAACTGCAGCAGCTTGTCAATCAACGGCTTTAGCAGAAGTAAGAGTTAGCGACGTCGAGCTTTCAGCAGTATCTGTAAATATTGACTGCGCTGGAGATGAAACGGGGAGTATAGATTTGACTATTTCAGGAGGAGAGAGTCCCTTTGAAGCTCAATGGTCAGGTCCAAATGGATTCACCTCAACAGATGAGGACATTTCGGGATTAGCACCCGGCGTTTATGCAGTACTTGTTACCGATCGTGATGGCTGCACCGAAGACTTATCGATTGAAATCACAGAGGCATCTGAAATAGTTTTGGAGTTGACCAGCTCAGTATTTCAAGGAGGATTTAATGTGTCTTGCTTCGCAGCCAATGACGGTGAAGCGACGGTAGTACCATCAGGTGGTACATCGCCCTACACTTTTCTTTGGAATGATCTAGGAGCTCAAACTTCGCAGACAGCCGTCGATTTAGTTGCAGGCACTTACGAAGTCACCGTAACAGATGACAACGGTTGTATTCAAATTGGAACCATCACTTTGACGTCTCCTGACCCCATCACCGCAGGCCTTGAAGATCGAACCGATGTATTGTGTAACGGCGATGCTACTGGAGAGGCAACCATCTCCCCAGTAGGTGGAGTGGGCCCTTACACTGTAGTCTGGAACACAGTGCCACCACAATTCGGCAATACCGCGATAAATCTCGTTGCTGGCTTCTACACCGCATCCATCACTGATGTAAATGGCTGCCAGGGGA
>Ga0222659_1000313_pt1 | contig 32563 bp, 22 predicted proteins | sample AntAcemetagen547_FD_179850 | JGI IMG/M metagenome (GOLD analysis project Ga0222659, IMG submission 179850) | Saline water microbial communities from Ace Lake, Antarctica - #547 | ecosystem: Environmental > Aquatic > Non-marine Saline and Alkaline > Saline | place: Antarctica: Ace Lake...
GCTTCACCACCTGAAATCGTTGTTGAAGCTTGTCCCAAACGAATATAGCCGAGACCAACGGAGTTGAGCGTGTCCAATTTGCGCTTAATTTTTGGCACGTGCTCAAAAAAGCCTGCCCCATCTTCTATCGTCATTTCAAGTACATCATTGATGTTCTTCCCTTTGTAACGAACCTCTAATGTTTCGCGATTATACCGTTTCCCTTGACAGGTTTCACACTCGACATAAACATCAGGTAAAAAATTCATCTCAATGACACGCAATCCGCCTCCTCTGCATGTTTCACAACGACCGCCAGCTACATTAAAACTAAATCTCCCAGCTTTATAACCACGAATTTTTGACTCATTAATACTGGCAAATAAATTCCGCACCTCCGTAAAAAGACCCGTATAGGTTGCTGGATTTGAACGAGGTGTTCTACCAATTGGAGATTGATCAATATCAATCACCTTATCTAAATGCTCGAGTCCCTTAATTGATTTGTAAGGCAACGGTTTTTTAACCCCATTGTAGATATGCGCATTCAGAATTGGATACAGTGTGTGATTGATGAGTGAAGACTTTCCGCTTCCAGAAACCCCCGTTACACAAACGAATTTCCCCAATGGAATCTTTAAGTTGACATTTTTGAGATTATGCCCCGTCGCACCATTTAGTTCCAGATACGCACCATTTCCTTTTCGTCTCGTTTTAGGCACTTCTATCTTCAATTCACCTTTCAAATAAGCCGCAGTTGTACTGTCACCAGCCTTCAATTCGGCTAAGGTATTCGCTGCCACTATTCTTCCGCCGTGTATACCTGCTTTTGGACCAATATCAACAATAAAATCAGATTCTTCCATCATCTCCTTATCATGTTCGACAACAATCACTGAATTTCCTCCGTCTCTTAATTTTTTTAAGGATTGAATGAGCCGCGTATTATCACGTTGATGCAAACCGATACTTGGCTCATCTAGAATATATAAGACATTGACCAATTCTGACCCAATCTGCGTAGCTAAGCGGATGCGCTGTGCCTCCCCTCCGGACAAACTTGAAGAAGAACGATTAAGACTGAGGTAATGCAATCCAACATCCATCAAAAAACGCAAACGATTATTAATTTCTTTTAAGACTTCACGACCAATTTTCAATTGACGTTCGCTCAGCTCTTTCGATACATTTTCAAACCACTCTTGCAAGGTAGAAATATCTGAATTGGCCAATTCACCAATACTCTTCTCATTGATTTTAAAATAACCTGCTTCCTCTTTTAAGCGGGTTCCGTCGCATTTATCGCAGGTCATTTTATTCATGAAATTTTCCAACCAGCGCCTTGAAGCAGGTGATGGAGCATCTTCGTAGTGACGCGCTAGAAAATTGGCAATTCCTTCAAAAGAAAAACTTTGTTTAGAATCGTCGATCGTAATCACCTGTTCAAATCCGTATAATAATTTATTAATGACTTCTTCAGGAATTTTAGATATGGGGTCTGCGACTGAATAGCCAAAAGCTTCAACTATCGTTTGCAATTTTCCTCCAATCCAATTATTTTTTAATTTGCCCAGCGGTTCAAATCCTCCATTTTTTATCGATTTTGTTTGATCAGGAATCACTTTGTCAAGATCAATTTCGGAGATTACGCCTAAGCCATTGCATTTGGTGCAAGCACCGTAGGGTGAATTAAATGAAAAGAGATTCGGTTCGGGCTCACTGTATGATATTCCCGTAGAAGGACACATTAAAAATCGGCTATATTGCGTCGTATCATTGGTCTCATGATGTTGCACAAACACAACATCTTGTCCATATTTAAGACCTGTTTGAATGGCTGAAGCAACTCTATTTCTATGATCGGAAGTGACATGAATGCGATCGATCACAATTTCTATATCATGTATTTTATAACGATCAACGCGCATGCCTGGTGTTAAATCCTTAATCACACCGTCTATTCGAACTTTGGAAAAGCCCATTTTTGAAATTTGCTCAAACAATTCACGGTAATGCCCTTTGCGTCCTTTAACCTTTGGTGCTAAAATGACGATTTTCTCATTATCGTAACGTTCCAAAATCAATTCGATAATTTGATCATCTGTGTATTTGACCATTTTCTCTCCAGTATTGTATGAATAAGCTTCACCAACACGTGCAAAAAGCAAACGCATAAAATCATACACTTCAGTCACTGTGCCCACCGTTGAGCGTGGACTGCGATTTACGGTTTTCTGTTCAATCGAAATAACTGGACTTAATCCTAAAATCTCATCCACATCTGGTCTTTCCAAACCACCCAAGAATTGACGTGCATAGGCAGAGAAGGTTTCCAAATAGCGTCTTTGTCCTTCAGCAAAAATGGTATCAAAGGCCAACGAAGACTTTCCACTGCCACTTAACCCTGTAAAAACGACCAATTTATTTCTTGGAATTTTAAGCGAAATGTTTTTGAGGTTATGAACCTTCGCTCCATATATTTCAATAAACTCTTCTTGTGAATTATTTTTTGCCATTCTGTCCTACACTATAACGATTTAAACCAATTCATAGGATTAAAACGCCAAATATATCAGTAACATTTCAACCCATTTTTAGAGGTATGAAATTAGTCAATTCTAGGCAGACAAATGATGATTGGACTTAGATTTTATTTTTTTCTTTTGGCACTAATTTGAAGGCCGTTACAAGTAGAAAAATGAGATAGATCCAGATTAAAAAGAGGACAAAGGAGTCGTGAGGAATAAATTTAGCAATGTTTAAGGCTAAAAGTGAAGATACAAGCCCAAGAATAACAAAAACAAAAGCCACCTGACGATCCGTTAATCCTTTATAGACGAGGGTATGCGTTGTATGATCTTTTCCTCCAATCATTGGTGACTGACCATTTGAAATGCGTCGAATGGTCACAAAGGTTGTATCAATAATAGGAATCGAAAAAGTGATAAACACCAGCGTTATATTTTTAAAAACTGAGTAGTTCCCAGTATCTATGTCATTATTCCATAATAATTTGATAGAAAAATAAGCAATGAACATTCCCAAAAATTGTGATCCCGAATCCCCCATAAACATTTTCGAAGGATTCCAATTAAATAGCAGAAAACTGACCAGTGAACCGAGGATTGAAATCAGTAAGAAGAATTCGACATTGTTTAAAAAATGGAACGGTAAAGAAATACCCAACATGACCAAAATGATAAAGATTGTGGCGATACTGGTTATACCGTCCATATTGTCTAACATATTGATCGAGTTCATCACGCCGATCACCCATATTATTGTGATAGCATAGTTTATAAAATCAGATCCAAATAAACGAATTTCATTGTCGGTAAAAATTAATAGAACTCCGCATAGCATTTGAGCTGCTAATTTTAAGAGTGGACGTGTATCATAGGCATCATCTGAAAGACCCAGCAGAAAAGCTAAAGATATACTGAAAAAGAACCCCAAGAGCTCCTTATTTTGGAAGACATCTTGTTGCCCAAAAATAATAGCATAAAACATAAAACTCATCAGGTAGGTAATATAAAAACTAATCCCTCCCAAAGAAGGTTTAGAAATATTGCTCCATCTAATTTCTAGGTGATTTTTATTCCGAATTCCTAACGTTTTAGAAAAACGTAAAAAGAAGGTATTAATCACAAGAGAAAGAAAGAATGCTCCTCCAAAGAATGCTAAAATTTGAAGTATAGAATTTGATGTATCCACAATTAAAAGGGTGATTTAAATGCATTAAAATCATGTTCAACTTTATCCTTTTCAGACAATAAAGGTGATTCGGTTAATCCCCAATCAATCGCCAAAATTGCATCATTCCAATTTAACCCTCCTTCACTCTCTTTATGGTAAGGGTTTGTGCATTTATAGTTAAAAACCGTATGATCTTCTAAGGTCACGAAGCCGTGGGCAAATCCGGGTGGAATCCAAAATTGGCGTTTATTTTCACCACTAAGTTTTACAGCCGCGTATTGTCCATAGGTCGGCGAATTACTTCTAATATCCACTGCCACATCTAATACAGCGCCTTGGGTAACACGCACTAATTTTCCTTGTGCAAACGGAGGAGCTTGAAAATGCAAACCACGCAAGACATTTTTGTGCGAATAAGATTCGTTGTCTTGACAAAAATTAACAGCTTTACCGATAAGTGATTCGAAGCGCAATTGATTATATGACTCAAAAAAGTAGCCCCTTTCATCTTCAAAAATACGCGGTTCTATAATATACAAACCTTCTATTTCTAATTTAATTCCGTTCATTTTCGTTTAAATCGTGCTAAAAATCCTTTTTTTTCAACTTCGGGATTTTCGTAATATTCTCCGTAGCCATATCCATAACCATAACCATATCCATTCCGCTTGATATCAACCCCATTTAAAACAACGAATAACTTGGCTACCATCTCTGCATTAATTAATTCCCCTACGCGTTCAGAAAATACGCGTTTCGAATAATTTGAACGAAAAACATAGATCGGGCAATCGGCTTTATTCATGATTAAAATACCATCTGAAACAATTCCAACGGGTGGATTATCAATTAAAATAAGATCAAAATCTTGCTTAAATTCTTCCAATAAAGCATCCAAATTACCACGAATGATTAATTCGGATGGATTCGGTGGTATAGCACCTGCCGTAATAAATGAAAGCCCTTCAATTTCACTTTGGTTTACACATTTTCGCCAATCTACTTTCCCTGCAAAGATCGCACTCATGCCTTCACTGTTCTTCACTCCGAATCCTAAATGAACTTTAGGTTTGCGCAGGTCTAAATCAAGGACCAATACTTTCTTTCCTGACAATGCAAAAATTCCAGCCAAGTTCAAGGCAACAAATGTTTTCCCTTCTCCGGAAATCGAAGATGAAACAGCGACAACACTCGCCTTGCCGTCATCCAAAATAAATTGCATATTTGAGCGAATATGGCGACAACTTTCGGCTAATGCAGATTTTGGCTGATTGTGGACAATTAATGTGGAATTTTTATTCTCTGTTAAAACTTTTGGTATGATACCCAAAAAGCCCACAGAAGGGGGAAGAATTTTTTTCAATTCCTCAGGACTTTGTATTTCATTAAAGCGGATGTATCTAGAAAGTAGATAGATCAAGCCTAGGATAAAGCTCAATACAATAAGTCCCGTATAAATTAACTTTCCATTGGGCGAAATTAAACCTGCCGAACTTGGTGCTTGCAGTACCATATTATCAATTGTATAACCGGCTTTCGAAATTGAGTATTGCGTTTTCTTTTCAATCAATAAAGAATAATACTTTTCGTTGAGATTAAACATGCGATTTAATCGTGACAATTCCATTTCCTTTTTTGGAACCCCATACAATTCAGCTTCCAAGACGTATATTCTATTCTGAAGATTATTTCTCTTAAAGCGAAGCTGTTCTTTAACGGCCCCTATTGAACGAATGATATTGTCTGTCTTTGCTTCAATTTTACGATCTAATTTTTTGATGATATCATTGTTAGCTGTTACGTCATATGAAATATCTTCTTTAGAAACCAATAATTCGTGTAATGCCGTTAACTCGCCCACCAATGCGCTTTCAAAATTAGTACCTGAAATTGCGGGAATAATGCGATAGATTTGAATTCGATCCGTTTTTTGAACGGTGCGCTCAACTTCTGAGATTAATTCAAAGTCCATATCCACCTCTAATAATTGACTTTGTAATTCCGTCGTTTGCTGCACAATTCGCTGTGCAAACATTGTTGGATCATTCACTTTGCTGCTATCCTTAAAGGATTGAATTTTTACTTCCGACTCTTTTAATTGAATAAAAGCGGTATCTAATTGATCATTTATAAAGTTCAAGATGTTCGCCGAACTTTGCGATTTTTTATCCAAGTCATATTGAAAGAAAGTCGATATTAATGAAGAAACAATATCCGTCGCTAGTCTTGAATTATTACTTTCAAAACTAATTTGAATTGTTTTCGCTTCCGGGTTCAAAATAAACACCTTCAAATCGGGATGCAATCGATTTGTCAACGTGATATAATTATTCATAATGAAGTAAAGCGAATTCTCATTGATGCTATTTTGGAATCGTTCGCGATCATTAATCTTAAAGATCAGGCTAAAAAAAGGGCTTTCTAAAATCACGTCATCCTCAACAAGGTAGCGATAGACTTCATTATCTTTTGTAAAAGACAACTCTTGCTTATCACCTAAATCAGTGATATGAATCGGAATTCCAATAAGCGAGGAATCTTTCACCTCTAAAAGAGTAATATGATAAGAAGACATTAAATACTTTTCTTCCGTCAAAATCTCACCTTCAGAATAATACGAAATATTCAAATTCAGATTCCTTAGCGCTTTTTCAAGTAAAAAGGTAGAGCGCAATAGCTCAACATCCTCCGACAAGCTTCCTTCATTTTCAAAACTTTCTATATCTAATATTCGCTTCCCTTCATCTTGCGAACTTCGCTGAATGACGGCATTGGAAGAATATACGGGCTTCGTATAACGCAAATAGATATAACCGCTAGCCAAAGCAATACCTATAAGAATAGGAAATACAAGCCAATGCTTTCGCAAGACCACTCCAAGGATATCCGCATCAAAATCTTTGTTGATCGAAAATTTATTTGGTTTAGTATTTAACGTATTAATAGACAAATTACCTTGATTTAAAGTTTTGAAATTACAGAAATGACAATAGCTGCACTTGAGATAAGTGAAACAATTGGAGCCACCTCTTGCAGTAACTCTCTTCCAATTTCAGGAACTGGTTCAATATAAATGTAATCATTAGCTTGCACCAAAATATCAGTGTATTGCAATCCTTCAATTGTGGAAAGATCAATGCGATAGACTTGACGTTCACCATTGTCATCTTTGCGAATCAATTTAATTCTCGAAGCCCTGCCGCGATCGGCAATTCCACCTGCTAGTGCAATAGCCTCTAATAAAGTGGTGTTATTATTTGCTAAATAAAGGACTTTCGCATCACCTCCGTTTCCAGGAAATACAATCACTCTTCGATTCGTTACCGATATTTGTACAAATGGATTAACATATAAATTTGAATAAGAAGTCTCTAGAAATATTTCCGCTTCACGAATCGACATACCTACTATATTCACTTGACCTAATGCAGGAAAATTAATGAGTGAATCTTTTTGAATGACATAGCTGATCGCATTATTTGGATTAAACAGTTGGTTTTGACCCGGATCACTCGAAGTTGACAGGTCTAATATTCGTTGCCCATTATTTGTAAAGAATCTAAACTGAATGATATCATTTACATCTAGGCGGTACTCCTCCTTCGTCGAATTAATACTATCAATCTCAGCAAAGACATAGTCTTTATCCGTCTTGAGCATCAAGTTACTATTGATACCGCAACTCGAAAGCACAAGGGTTGCAAGTCCTGCATACACAATTGACAAACGTGTAATCCTCTTCATTCTTTTGTTTTTTTATTCAATAATTCTCGATACAAATTTCTCATATCCGAACACAATCTTTCGTAATTGAACTTTTCGTGTACGTGATTCCAACCATTTTGTGACATAAAATGGCGTTTTTCTTCATTTTCAATTAATTCGAGTAAATCGTTTGCAAATCTTTCTTCCTGAAAAGGAGGAGATATTACGCCTGTTTGCCCATCTAACAGTACATCTCTTACCCCTCCTACATCTGTAGAAATAACGGGGATGCCAGCAGCTTGGGCTTCAATCAGACTCACGGGTGTACCTTCATTAAGCGAGCTAAGCGCGATAATATCAAGCCCTGGTAAGATGCGATCTACATCCTTAATCCAAGAGGTTAACACAAAACGAATATTTGGATTTTTTGCTTGTACATGATTCGTGAGACGTTCTATCTCTTGGCGCAATTCCCCGTCACCGATTAAAAATACAACACAGTTTTTTGAAGTGTTTTTAGCTACTCTGGCAATTGACTTGATAAAGCCAATATGATTTTTTATAGGTGCAAACCTACCAATCAAGGCAATGACGACATCTTGCTCATCAAGTTGATGTTCTTTTCTAAAATTTGAACGCTTCTCAACCTTATTTTCATTGAATTTATTCAAATCAAATCCCAATGGAATTACACGCACCTTTTCTGCTTTGCTAATCTTATGAATTGCAACCAGTTCATTTTTTTGAATATCAGAAATGGCTACAATTGCATCCGTTCGTTTGGCCAAAAAACGTTCAATAAATTTATAAATTCCCGTTTTCAAATTCCCGAAATAGGAATAAAAAACGTGTCCATGAAAAGTGTGCACGATTACGGGTACTTTCTCTTTAAGAGCAGCATATCTGCCAATTGCTCCTGCTTTGGAGGCATGCGTATGAACAATGTCCGGTTTGTATTCGCGAATAATCCTTCTAATTTCTTTCAGGGCTGCCCGATCATTACCCAATTTAACATCACGCGCCATAGCATTTATAATCACAGGATGAAGTCCATACTGCTCAGGAATAAACAAAGAGTCTCCTTCATGCTCTTCATGAGCGCCCCCATATAATTTGGTCTCAAATTCCTCTCCAATAAAAGCAGAAAGAAAAGTGGCATTATAGGTTGGCCCGCCAAGGTTAAACCGATTAATAATTCGAAGTACTTTGATCATTTACTACTTATGCTATATCGTTGAGGAAAAATCCTTGAACAATGGGACAAATTTAATCATTTTTTGCAGATGGATAGTAGCGTGAATACCAAGATTGGAATACGATTAGGGCCCAGACAAGATAAATGCGATCTCCAAAATCTGAATCATTCCATTTTGCTTTAATTAAATCCAAATAATCCGTTTCAAATAAACCTTGTTTTTGGATGTATTCCTTTTCGAATAATGGACCGTTTAAAAGGTTTTCAAGTTCATGATTTAACCATTCTTTGATCGGTATTTCAAATCCTTTTTTTGATCGATCAAGAATCGAACGAGGCAATAAATCTCCAAAACTATCTCTTAGAATTCGTTTCCCCCCTTCTTTATTCAGTTTATAGGTTTCAGGCAGGCTATTCATCAATTCGACGAAATCATGTGCTAAAAAGGGTGTACGAACTTCCAAACCTTGTGACATACTCATTAAATCCACCTTTTTCAACATGTCATTCGGAAGCACCATTTCCTGATCTGCTTTTAGTACTTCGTTCAGTCCGTCAAATTTATGATGCGTGAAAGGATTAACGAGTTTCAAATATGATTTTCCAAGTAGTTTTTGTCGATCGTCTGATGGTATAAATTGACACCAATTCCAATAACGCGTCGCTGGTGAATGGTTCAAGCCTCGCGCGAGTTTTTGAAGTTTGCGATTCAGATCCCCCCACTTTCCCGAGCGACTTACAGGTAAACTTCTCCCAAGAGATGCTGCGATCTTCAATCCTATTTTTTTTATCGTGCTGAATTGTCTCGTTTGGAATTCTGCAAAATGTTTGCGGTAACCTCCTGCTAATTCATCTGCACCATCACCACTTAAAGCAACAGTAACATGTTCTTTTGTTTTAATCGAAAGCATGTACATTGCAAAGGCAGAAGAATCAGCAAAAGGCTCGTCAATAGTATCTAAAAAGGAGGTGAAGTTTTCACTGAAATCTTCTTGATTTAATTTAAAATCAAAATGCTGACTTCCAATATGTTTTGCTAATTCAATTGCATATTTACTTTCGTCAAAAAAAGGATGATCAAATCCAATTGAAAAGGTCTTTAAATCTGGCTTATTTTGAATGGCTAAAGCGGCGATAATTGAAGAGTCTAAACCACCGCTTAAGAAGGACCCTAAGGCCACATCTGAAACCAATCTATTGTGAACACTTGCCGTTAAACCTGCTCTAATTTTTGATTTACTTTCTTCATACGTTAGAGCTGATAATTGAGCCGAGGGTTTGTAATAGTTGCGCTCAACGAGTGTCTCATTTTTGATGCGAATCAAACTTCCAGGCAATAGCTTGCGAGCGTATTTTAAAATCGTTTTAGGCGCAGGAATGTAGGTGAATGCAAAATAGGCGTTTAATGCTTCTTGATCGAGCGTTTTATCAATTTCAAACGTATACAAACTTGCCAATTCTGATGAAAAAATTAGACTTTTCGCATCTTCATAAACAATCAACGGTTTAATTCCCAAACGATCACGTCCAATTAACATGTCATTTTCTAAGGCGTCATAAAAAGCAAAGGCAAAAAAGCCGTCTAATAAGTGAAGGGCTTCTTCACCTTTCTGAATCAGCAATTGAAAAAGAACTTCAGTATCCGAGCTTGTTCTAAACTGAATTCCTTCCTCAATGAGCCGATTTCTCAATACTTGATAATTATAGATTTCTCCATTAAAAACAAGCGTATACCTTCCGTCTTCACTGCAAAACGGTTGATTTGAGCGCTCGTCGATATCTAAAATGGACAGGCGGGTATGACCAAAAGCACAGTTGGAATAGATTTTGTAACCACTTCCGTCTGGACCGCGGTGATGGAGTGATTTTACAGCCTCATCCATTCGATCTAGCTGACTTAGACCTTGAATATTTTTAGACCAAATTCCTATTATCCCGCACAAAGTGATTAATTTAGATTGACAAATATAATTGAATCCATACACAAGAAAAAAAAATGCGATACATTCTCTTCCTGCTCTTCTATTCATTCTTCAATTTCTTTTGTTTTGCGCAGACAACTGCAAGCAGTGACAAACCGAATACCAGCGTTCAGAAATTGGCAGAAGAACTGATGATAAAGTCAGATCTCGATCAAGCTGCATTTAGCTTTTATGTTAAAGACATGGCTACAGGTACTGTCATTGCTGACTTTAATGGTCAAATGTGTATTCCGAGTGCATCAACAATCAAATTAGTTACTACTGCAACAGCAACGCAATTTCTTGGTCGTGGTTATCACTTTAAAACGCAATTAATGTATTCGGGTGAATTAGACACGGTGTCTGGCGTCTTAAATGGTGATCTTTACATTCTTGGCGGAGGAGATCCAACTTTGGGATCCATGTACTTTAACAAGGATGAGCATGAGCGAGATTTTTTGCAAGAATGGGCTACTGCTGTTTTAAACGCTGGCATAAAATCAATTAACGGACGCGTGATTGCAGACGCATCAAAGTACAACTACGACGGTGTTCCCGCCGGATGGGTTTGGGGCGATTTAGGAAATTATTATGGCGCCGGTCCATCAGGCCTGACCATTTTTGACAATATGTGCAGAATCGGATTTAAAACAGGAAAGAATGCTGGCGACTCAACCGAAATTATTTGCATCAATCCTTATATACCAGGTTTAACCATACAAAATGAAGTGAAATCTGCAGATTCGAAATCAGACAATGCTTACGTTTACGGCGCACCCTATTCCTTGGATTGGTTTGTGCAAGGATCCATTCCAAAGAATGAAGAAAACTTTGAAGTAAAAGCAAGTATTCCCGATCCAGAGTATTTAACGGCAATAGAAGTGAATTATGCGTTAAGAGAAGCTGGAATTACTATCAAATATGGACCGACCACTTACCGAGAATTGAACAAAAACATTCCGTTCAAAAAACCAACACTAACCTTAGTTCACGAACATAGTTCCCCAAGCCTTGCCTCAATTATGGACATTGTCAATCAACGAAGTATAAACCTTTTCGCTGAACATATTTTATGTGAAATTTCTTATAAAAAATCCGGTTATGGAAGCACATATAATGGAGCACAGTACTGTATGAGTTATTGGAAATCTAAAATCGGAAATGGTCTATTCATGACTGATGGCAGCGGATTGTCACGCTCAAATGCAGTCTCAGCCAAATTCCTCGTCAATTTATTAGCATTTATGAACGGGACGGATTCGGGAGAAAGGTTCAAAGAAAGCTTGGCTTTGGCAGGAAAACGTGGAACCATGAGTGGTATGTGCAAAGGCACAAGTGCAGCCGGTCGTGTATATGGAAAAAGTGGTACAATGAACAGAATTAAGTCCTATGCTGGCTATGTTGAATCAACAAGTGGTAAAAAATTGGCTTATGCTATGATCTTCAATAACCATGATTGTTCAACTTCTCAAATTCGTAAATACTGTGAAAGTTTAATGGTTAAAATGGCATCCTATTGATCTATTGCAAAAACCACTCTTTTGAACCTAAAAAAATAAAATGGAGCCGCTTTAATGTATTGAAGTTTGCATTTTTACACCTAAACTGTTGATAATTGCATCAACGATCCTTTAATTTCATATTCTTTTTTACTAGCTTTAGAGCAAAGAATCAAATATATGTCAAAAAACTTGAGTGAACTATCGGGCCGTAAAGGTTTAGATACAAATTTATTTGAAGAATTAGGAATCGCTTCGCAGGCAAATGGCACCCCTTCCAAAGCAGACCTGGAGCGCATTGCTTCCGAATTTTTAGTCGGAAAGTCAACGACCTACGGAACCACCACTTTTTACGATTTCATGAAACCTGAAAATCAAAACAAAAAAGTGTATGTCTGTAATGGAACCGCTTGTGTATGCAGTGGAAAACAGGCTGCAGTAACAAGTGCCCTCGAATCACGATTTGATTCTTCCGAGATTGGTCATATGACGTGCTTAGGTAGATGTCATGAAAATGGCGCGTTTCATTATCAAGGAAAAAATTATTCAGCAAAATCCACCGAAGAGATTGATACGATACTTTCTAAAAATACGGAAGGAAATAAAGATACTTACTACGTCGAGGCGAATGGTAAAGCCGTTTTAACCTCCCCATTTCCGGGCTTTGACCCTTATTATAGTTTATTGAAAAAAGTTATTTTTGAAGATTCGATTCATGCTTTATCTGAAATAAAAAAAGCGAATATTCGTGGTCGTGGTGGCGCAGGTTTTCCTATGGGAATCAAATTAGAGTCCTGTCGAAACGAGGTTTCAGATCAAAAATTTATTATTTGTAACGCAGATGAGGGTGATCCGGGGGCTTATTCAGACCGCTATTTATTGGAAGAACGACCGCATTCCGTTTTATTCGGCATGATGATCGCCGGTTATGTTACAGGCGCTGATTATGGAATATTATACATTCGAGCTGAATATCCTGAGGCTGTTGATATCGTTCAAAACGCAATCAATGAATTAATTGAAAATGATTTATTAGGTGATCATATTTTAGGTTCCAATTTTAGTTTCAATTTCAAAATTATTCGTGCTCAAGGCGCCTATATTTGCGGAGAGGAAACGGCTTTGATTAATTCGATCGAGGGGCAACGACCAGAGGTTCGAACGCGGCCACCCTATCCTACTCAGCAAGGTTTATTTAATAAACCGACTGTTGTAAACAATGTCGAAACGTTAGCGGCAATTCATTATATACTTGAAAACGGAGGCGATCATTATGCGTCGATTGGAACAGCAAAATCCAGCGGCACAAAATTGGTTTGTTTAGACAGTTTCTTTAATCGACCGGGTATTTATGAGGTTGAAATGGGAACGCCGCTTTCTGAAGTATTTGAGCAACTTGGTGGTGGATTTAAATCATCCGTTAAAGCCATGCAAATCGGTGGACCTTTAGGCGGCCTAGTTCCCGTTGAAAAGATTAAGGATTTAAGCATTGATTTTGAATCATTTGCCAATGCAGGTTTTTTGCTCGGTCATGCTTCTGTGGTTTGCATTCCAAGTGATTTTCCAATGATCAAGTTTATCGAACATTTATTTGACTTTGCCGCTTTTGAAAGCTGCGGAAAATGTTTTCCTTGTCGTTTAGGGACAAAACGCGGTCATGAAATGTTCAAAAATGCAGCTGAAGGAACGTCAAAAATAGATCGTGAATTATTAACCGATTTATTGCATACGCTTCAGATTGGATCGCTCTGTGCTCACGGCGGTGGCATTCCGCTTCCTGTTCAAAACGCACTGACGTACTTTGACTCCGAATTAAAATCTTATTTTAAAGCCAATTAAGGTGATTTATAAAATTGTAGACCATGAAAACTGCCTATATAAATAATGTTCCATTTGAGATTCATGAAGGTGAGTCCATCTTATCGTTTTTAAAGCGAAATCACAAAGACAAGGTGCCCACCTTATGTGATGCACCCAATCTTGAATCTTTTGGTTCGTGCCGTGTGTGTAGCGTTGACGTTGCTTTTTCTCAAGATGGCAAAACGAAAGCGATTGCCTCATGTCACACACCAATTGGCGAAGGTCAATATATCTATCCCGATTCGGATAACATCCAACGCTTGCGCAAAAACATTATTGAATTGGTCTTAACCGATCACCCTTTAGATTGCTTAACATGTGAAGTAAATGGAAATTGTGAATTGCAAGATGTTGCAGCACAAGTTGGCATAAGAGAGGTTCGTTACGATAAAGGTGAAAATCATTTGGATAAGAAAAAAGATCTTTCTCATCCGTATATGACTTCTGATTTTTCAAAATGTATTAATTGCTATCGTTGTGTGCGTGCATGTGATGAGGTACAAGGTGAATTTGTTTTGAGTATGGCCGGCCGAGGATTCGACAGTCACATTGTGAAAGGTGCTAACGATTCATTTATGGGGTCTGATTGTGTAAGTTGTGGTGCTTGCGCTCAAGCCTGTCCAACAAGCGCTATATCAGATGTTTTCCAATCAAAGGCGATCAAAACAGAAGAAGTAACCCGAACAGTTTGTACATACTGTGGTGTAGGATGCAACTTGGATGTCTCGACTAAAAACGGGAAAATATTATCCATTCAAGCACCCTATGAAGCAGCAGCTAACGGCGGACACACGTGTTTGAAAGGTCGTTATGCCTTTAAATTTTACAATCATCCTGAGCGTCTAAATTCTCCAATGATAAAGCGGAGTAACGGTGAATTTGAAGCAGTAACTTGGGATGAAGCATACACGTATATTACAGATGAATTCAGAAGAATTATTCGCGATCACGGTCCAGACGCCATTGCTGGTATCTCTTCAGCACGAACGCCGAATGAGGAAAATTATCTGATGCAAAAGTTCATGCGAGCAATTGTTGGAACAAATAATATTGATTGTTGTGCACGTGTTTGTCACTCACCTACTGCACTTGGCATGCAACGCGCATTTGGAACAGGTGCTGCTACAAATTCGATTGCAGATCTTGAATTCACAGATTGCATCATTGTAATTGGTGCGAATCCAACTGCTGCACATCCCGTAACTGGCGCAAAAATTAAGCAAAAATTCATGAAAGGTGTCACGAGTATTGTGATCGATCCAAGACGAACTGAATTGGCACGTTATGCACAATACCACTTACAGTTGCAACCGGGAACGAATGTGGCTTTGTTGAACATGATGTTGTATTACATTATTTCAGAGCAAGTAGAGGATAAAGCATTTATTGAAAGTAGATGCGAGGGCTATGAAGAAATGAAAGCTGAGATTCTCCAATTAGATATGGATGAATTAGCAACAATAACAGGTGTTACTAAAGATTTGGTGAGAGAAGCGAGCATTGCTTATGCCACATCAAAAGCAGCTATGGAATTCCATGGATTAGGTGTGACAGAACAATATCAAGGAACGTTTACAGTTCAGTTGATAGCTGATTTAGCTATGATTACAGGTAATATCGGTAAACCGGGTGCAGGTGTAAATCCATTGCGCGGCCAAAACAACGTTCAAGGTGCTGCCGACATGGGAGCTCAGCCGCATCAGGGGGCTGGATATTTAGATGTGACTTCTCCTGAAATGAACGAAAAATATAAATTATTTTATGGCTCAGACATTGTTCCTTCAGCAATTGGTTATAAAATTCCGGAAATGTTTGATGCTGCTATTAACGGTAAATTAAAAGCGCTATGGATTATTGGAGAGGACGTTGTTCAAACAGATCCAAATACCAACAAGGTAATTAAAGCTATGAATGCTGTGGATATGCTGATTGTTCAGGAACTCTTCATGACTGAAACAGCAAAGCATGCGACTGTCATTTTACCAGGAGCATCCTTTTTAGAAAAAGAGGGAACCTTTACAAATGGTGAAAGACGCATTCAACGCGTTCAAAAGGTTGTTGAACCTATTCCTGGAACAAAACCTGATGGACAAATTATTATTGATATCATGAACAGAATGGGATATAAACAAGCGGATTATACAGCTGCTGGTTTATTGGAAGAGATCTCGCAAATCGTGCCATTTTTTAGAGGTGTCGTTTGGGATGAATTGGGTGATAATGGAAAACAATGGCCAGTTGCTGCGGATGGAACAGACACGCAATTATTGCATGTTGAATCGTTCAAAAGAGGGAAAGGTAAATTCTCCTTCTTCCCTTATGTTCAATCAAGAGAGGTTACAAAACACGGAAAAGATTATCCCTATATTATCACAACCAATCGTGAGCTTGAGCATTATAATTGCGGAGCAATGACAAGAAGAACGGGTAATGTAGAAATCTTAACCGAAGATGTCCTCATGATTCATCCAGATGATGCAGCTAAAAATGGTATCAGTCAAGGTGACATGGTTTGTGTTGAATCTCCACGAGGAAAAGTGGATATCAAAGCTGAAATTACAGATGAAATGAAACCTGGAATTTTGAGTTCAACCTTCCACTTCCCTGAGGTTATGTTAAACATTATCACTTCTGATGAACACGATACAGAGGCACTTTGCCCTGAATATAAAGTTGTGGCTTGTCGTATTCGTAAGAGTAAAGGAAAATTTAAAGAATTAGTCTAAATTTATCACCCACTATATGAGCAAGTGCTGATGATTTAGCACTTGCTCTTTTTGTATCATTTAACACTAAATTACTGAAATGAAAAATTGCTACACATTTATTATGACCCTAGATGGCGGAACGTATATCGCACAATTTAAAGCGAAAAATTTCGATAAATCCGTTCTAATTTGGTTAGATGGAATCATGAAGACAAATAAGATTCGAAAAGCGGTTGGAAAGAAAATTATCGCTAAACTATCAAAAGCACTTTTGAGTGAAGAAGGATATCCCTCTAAAATTAGAAAAGTAGATTCAGTGTGGCATTCAGCTATTAATACGGCAAAAGGAATGTGTGAAATTCACATCATCAATACGGCGAAAGCGAGCGATTAAAAAGCTAAATCTTCTAGTACAAAAAGAATTGGTTGCAAGACAGATTCTCCTAATAGCATAGAACGTTCAGCTGACCAGCCATAAATTGGGTCAGGCAAATTATCATTGTCTTTAAATGGAAGTTCAACTGTAAAACTCAAACAACCGAATTTTTCAGCTACGGCATTTGAACACACCGTCATATTTGCTGAAACAGGTCCAGCAGTGCCATAATTAACTTCATCTTGAAAATCGGGTGAAATAGCAATCCAATGGTTTTTAAATTGGTCCTCTAGCGCTTGGAAAGTAGCATTGAAACTCGGAATACCTTCCGATCCTGCTACAAAATTATAAGGAATCGTTTCGTCACCGTGAATATCTAATAAGAGGTCTACCCCTATCTCCTCCATTTTACGGAGGCAATGAAATACTTCAGGACTTTTATCTGCAGAAGGGCTTGCCCATTCGCGATTCAAGTTCATACCTGCTGCATTTGCTCTTAGATTACCGGCAATAGAACCATCAATGTTCATATTTGGAATTACATAAAAACAAGCACTTTCTAATAATTTTCTTGACACAGGATCACTTTCATCCAAGAGTCGATCAAGAAAACCATGAGCAAACCATTCAGCCATGCTTTCACCAGGATGTTGTCGTGCAATGAGCCAAATATTTTTTCCAATTCCTTCATCTCCAATAATAAGAAGGTCAATATCTCTGCCTTCTACCGTCTCACCAATAACATCTACACGACAAAGGTCAGAGGCTTGTGAATTATGAACTAAATCTTGATGTTTTTGATACGAATAAGGTTCAAAATAAGCGAAATAAACACTGTTATTTGATGGTAAATATTCAATCGTAAGGATACCATTTTCGTAAGACGTTGGCACGCGAAACCATTCAATATTATCGTAAGACGCACAAGCATGGTAATCTTCCCATCCTTCGGGATAAGAACTTTCTCCTGCGTTGAGCAAAGAAATTTTACACGGAATATCTAATGCTCCGGTCAATCTGAAATGAAACCATTGAAAAAAGTCAGAATTTGTGTCCTTCCTTATGTTGAGGTCGATTTTTCCATTCTCATTCAGTGAAACAACCTCTATATTCCCACTGTCAAAATTTGAACTAATTTTCATGCGATTTGATTATGATTTCTCGAAATTAATAAAAATCAAGCGTTTAAAAAGGTGAAGTAAACATTATATTATTGCCTTTCGTTGTTTACCTGCTTTCGGAAAGTCAATAAACCATGCCCTTTAAGCAATTTTTTTGAAAAATATCAAGGCGCAACATTAACAGTTTAAGCCTTTTCATTTTTTGATCGATTATCGAGAACAAAAAAATGAGCGCCATGGCTCTTCCTCCCTTGTAAATTGATAACAGGTAAACGTTAATGTTGATTTTCTTTTAATAATTGCGGATAAGTCGCTTTAAATTTATTCAACCGAGGTATCGAAACACTGACGATATAACTTTGATTGGGATGTAATTTTTCATAATCTTGGTGATAGTCCTCTCCCATCCAAAATTTCTCAAACTTTTTCACTTCACTTGCCACCTTATATCCTTCCTCTGTTAAGACAGCAATTTTTTCATTGATAATAGCTAACTGCGCCGCGGTCTGATAAAAAATAATACTTCTGTACTGACTGCCGTAATCGTTTCCTTGGCCATTCAATTGCTCAATATTCTGACTTCCATAATACACCTCTACTAATTGCTCAAAGGAAATAACAGTTGAGTCATAATACACTTCAACCGCTTCTGCATGACCTGTTTCGCCTGTATTTGAATCTTCGTAAGTTGGGTTTTTTGTATGTCCACCTGAATAGCCATTGTAGACCTCTTCTACCCCTTTTACTGATTCAAAAATGGCCTCGACACACCAAAAACAGCCACTGGCGAAATAAGCACGTTGCAATGAATTTAAATCTTTCTTTGGTTGTTGCTCTTCGTTTACGCTTTCGATCTTATTTTCAGTTGGAGTCAATTGACTCTCATCTGCACTGCCTGAATCACTTGCTTGACATGAAAACGTAAGCATCAATAAACTGAAAATGGGAATAAAAATGAGACTAGATCTTTTGTTCATGGTGTTTTTTTAATAGAGTCGCTTCAACTTTAACAACCTTACATTTGGGAACAGATCGTTCAGCAAATTGTTCATTACCTATTAAAAAAAGGTGAATTTAAGGCTAAAAATAGCACTATGAAGAAGTGATAACGTGAAGTGTTGCCACAACCTGAATTAAAATCGAGTTAAAATACTTATCTTCACCGAAATATGAAATTTACAGAATTAGAATTAAAAGATGAGCTTCTAGAAGCCTTATCATACATGGGTTTCGAGAATGCTACTCCCATCCAAGAAAAAGCAATACCAATCGTACTTGCGAATAAAGATTTAATAGCTTGCGCCCAGACGGGAACGGGTAAAACAGCCGCATTTATTCTACCCATACTAAACAAACTAGTCGGCAAACCTGACACACATATCGATACATTAATAATTGTACCTACACGTGAGCTAGCCATTCAAATCGAACAGCAAATCGTTGGACTTTCCTATTTTTTATCCGTAGGATCAAAAGCTGTTTACGGAGGTGGTGATGGAAAAGATTGGGAAGCACAAAGAGCTGCGCTAACGGAAGGAACAGATATTATTGTTGCAACACCAGGAAAATTACTTTCCCACTTAAAAATGGGATATGTGAATTTTAGTCACGTAAAGCACTTGGTATTGGATGAGGCCGATCGAATGTTAGACATGGGATTCTTTGATGATTTAACAAAAATCATCTCCTATTTGCCTGAGCAACATCAATCTTTACTCTTCAGTGCAACTATGCCGAGCAAGATTAAACAATTGGCACATAAAATTCTTCAAAATCCGGAGGAGGTTACTTTGTCGGTTTCTAAGCCTGCAAAAAATGTCAAACAATTTATTTATTTAACGCACGACAATCAAAAGAATCAGACGCTAAAGCATATTCTTGATGGCCGACCTGAATACGATAGCATCATTGTCTTTACCTCTGCCAAAGCGAAGGTTTCCGACATCAATAATTATTTGCGCAAGGCAGGATTTAAATCAAAAACGATTTCATCTAATTTAGATCAAAGCCAACGTGAAGAGGTTTTGAGCGAATTTAGAGCAAAAAATGTGCGCATTTTGGTCGCTACAGATGTCATGTCGAGAGGAATTGACATTAAAGAGATCAATATGGTCATCAATTATGACGTTCCGCATGATGCCGAAGATTATGTTCACCGTATTGGTAGAACGGCACGTGCAAATAGCAAAGGAGAAGCATTTACGCTTGTAAATCCGAAGGATTTTCACAAATTGACGAAAATTGAAAAATTGATTGAAGCCGAAGTGCCAAAACTACCTTTACCGACAGCATTCGGAGAGGGACCGGAATGGTCAACAAAACGCATTCAATCAAATGGACCAAGTACTAAAAAGCCGTTTCACAAAAACAAGAAAAAACCTACACATCAAGGACCTAAAAAAACGAATTAATTTATAGGATTTAATCTTAGTTCTTATCCCATTTATTCGCGTCTAAGTAGTTTTTCGCACAAGGTCTTATGCCTTAATGTATTTCGCTCATTGAGCTTGTTATGTATTTTGAGGGAAGCGCTAACGGTTTAAAAATATAATCAAAACTATGGAAGAATAGCAACTATTCATAGAAAGATCTGTTCTTATCTAGTTAGCTATGCTTGAGAATCGAACAAGTGTAACTCGTTTACTAACTAAAACTATTCTGTTCCATTTTCGCAGGATGCAAGCGCAAGATTTGACTTTTTTTAGTTAATCAGAGCGGAATATGATGCAAAAAATCCCGATCACTTGGCGAATGACCGGGATTCCATGAAAAAAATCTATTAGCGCCTGGGCCGAAGCTTCGGCGTAGGAACTATGTTATTACGCTTACTTATTAAAAATAATAGCCTCTTAAGGAGCGAGCTCCAATGTCAATGTACTTATCAGCAATTTTATGCTGATTTATAAGTAAGACACATGAAGAAGCAAAAGGTTACAGATCAAGCGTATATTTTTTATTTTTTGATGAATTGGCTTACTGCTGCTCCCTCATTAGTGTATACGCGGACAAAATAATGTCCTGCATCTAGGTCATCAAGAGATATATTTGTATTATTTCCACTTCTTGTTTTCACCACTTTTCCTTGCAAATCAATAATTTCAATACTTGAAATTTCTCCCTTAACATTCAAAAGCGAAAGTTGATTTGTTGCTGGATTTGGATAGACAATTAATTCGAGTGAATTTGCATCAGCAAGTTCGTTCAAGTTTGCAAATGCTGATTTGTATTTCACATTTAGAACCGGCGCAAATTCGGGATCATCTCCTGATGTGAAAATGATTTGCTCACCACTTGCGTCAGCGATAAGAAGGGCAAACTGTGTAATATTATCGTTTGAAATAAAGGGCAAAAACGATTCGGGCAAATCAATTCTAATCCATTCTGAATTTTCAGAAGAAAGACCAAATACACAGGCGGCCTCCATAATATCACCTTCATCTGAAAAATCATCTGCGTCTACATTCACGGAGCTCCCAAGTACGCCACTTTTCATCCGCAAGGTTAAAGTTGTGCCTAAAGGATTGCCGCCAACAACCCCCTCTCTTCTTAGGAACAGACTTGCGCTTTCAATAACTGTATCGGCTAAGCTTGTGGTATTAAAAGATAAAATAGAAGCAAAATCTTCACCGCCATTTTGACCCAGTTTTAATTCACTACTCACGTCGCCACTTGCTGAAATTGAACCATTTTCTAAAAACGAATCTGCTAAAAAATAGGCATCATCCATTAAGAGTTTGTGATATAATTTCTGAAATTGAAAATCGATCATGGTAAAAAAGCCTTCAGCAGAAAGGTGAAAACAATCACGCGTAATGCCATAATCTCGCATGGAAACTTTTGGAGAAGGATAGGTTACATCACCATAAGGTAGGGGTTGAAATAACGCCGGGTAAGTTCCACCTGGATCAACACCGAGCGGAGAGGCTTGACCAAAATGGTATTGCATTAAGGCGGGTGCATTGATAAAATCAAGTTGCGGATCCGACAAGGTCAAATCATAAATTCTATCCGAAAAATCATTCAGCATACTATTCAATTGCTCAAAGGTTGGAAAGCCCATAGATTCCCAATTTCCATAAAAAGGATGACTCGTTTCAAAAGGTGCAGCATCATCAATCACTTCTGCAAAATTAGCGTACATATACCCACTAAAAACAATGCGAATACCTGGCCGAACCGTTTTGATAAAGTCAGTCAGGGCGACAATTTCATCATACGTTTCATCACTTAAGGCTTCGGTTTCAGTAGGTGTAAAATCAACATTCCATGCCCCTAAAAAATCATTCCCACTTAAACTAACATGCACGACAGAAATGGACGGATTAGCATTCAGTTGATTTTGAATTTCAGTCATTCGGGCTTCAGTTAAAAAATCCTCAGTTTGCGCTCCATTAACGGCCAAAGTAACATTTGAAAAATACTCTTTATTCGTGAATCCCCAATGATTGAGGACGTTGTTAAAAGTTGCATCAGCGTTCATGAAAAAGGCCCAGCTGTCACCGATCAATAAAATCTTTTTTTCTGAATTTTCAACACATTGGCTGGAGGCATTAAAGATATTGGCAAGGAGCAGTACTGTCAGTAGTATTTTTCTCATCATTTGTTGTTGTTTAATGAATTGTAATAGAAAATAATTCAATCACAATCTTTATTGGTACTAAAGTAAATAAAATCTAGTATTTGACTAGAGGATTCGTTGAAACATCTCTAGATTATCAGAAATAAACAACAAACGCCAATTAATGATCATTCGAAAGTCGTTCTAACTTTAATTTTTTTGTACATCTTATAATTTTCCTCATAATCACCCGTCTCAAAGTGATGCGAAACCAACTCACTCAAGATAAATCCATGCGCTTGATAAAATTTAATCGCCGCTTCATTTTGGCGCAAAACCAATAATTCAATTTCTTTCACGTCAAGATCCTCAGCATAGTCCTCTATCCACTCTAGAATATAATCGCCAACCCCCTTTCCCCGCTCTCTTTTTTTTAGATAGAGTTTACTCAGTTCAAGAAAATCTCCTTGATAAATTAAAGCAAAATAGCCGATCAAGCGACCTTCACGTTTAATAAAATAATAGGTGTAATTATGCTCAAGTTGAAGGGATATCGCCTCCGGTGATTGATGAACTTTTAAATAATTAGTGATGTGATCAGCCGAAACATGTTGGGCGTATACTTCATTAAAAATGATCTTTGCCAAAGCAGATAGCTCCTCAATTTCGTGTATCGTATGAATCTTATGAACGGAAACCATCAATTCACCCTTCCATTATATACGGTATAAACAAGCAACTTATCCACCATTTTCAAACGCAAATCAATATAATCGCCTCCTTCTAGGTTCCGAATTGGGACAATTGTGTCAGAGATCTGGTCACTCGCATTAAAACCATAATCGACATCCAATACTTCTATTCGAATTGAATCTGTTTCTTTTAGATGATAAAATTTTTCAGCTAATTTTTCTTTGTAGGAATAGCTGTTTTTAGCATGCGAAAAAATAATTATCGTTCCGTTGTAAGAAACACAAATACCAGCTTCGGGGATGGGATTATCCCAATCATTGGCACCTAAAAAATCTTTTACACGGGATTGATTTAAAACAAGTTCATTAAAAAATACTTCAGAAGAATGAATAGCGGGAACAAAAAAATCAAATTGAATCGCGGCCACGATTGGATACTGTTTAGCGTAGACGTTAAAAAATGAGCAATAACGCGTATCGATTGATAAATTTAGGCTGTGCATTCCTTCTTTAAACGATTTTAGTGCACTCAAATCAAAAGTCGTTTCGATTGTGACGATCATGTCTGAAGTAAGATGTTCGGAGCGAGTCGCAGTAATTTTTCTTTTTTGATCTTTACTCGTCAGGGTAAGTTCTGCACTTAAATTATCGGCTAATTCTTCTTTGTTAAAATCCCGGTTATAGACTGTTGGTATTGGACCGAATTCACTCAGATCAAATGTCAATTGTAAGGTGATGTTATCTTCAAATTTTGTCAGGATAATTTCCAATTGATTCGCATCTATATACTGCTGTCCTTTTGTGCATTCAAATGCAAATTGGAAATGATTCATTGCTTGATTAGAAAGGATATTGGCTGCAGTATTCACCCCTATTAGATCAACATCTGTTGCTTCATTGCTCAGTGGATCAGAGGTGTTATCGTCGTCTTGATTTAAAGACATACCGCAACTTGCCAGAACGATCAGCATGAGGATCGAGAGCGTGCTGTGAAAAGCTAGATGGGCAAGTAGCTGTTTAACCATTGTTGAAATTTAAAGAATATTACCAAAAAAAGAGCAAAAAAAAGAAAATTGTATGAAATAAATATTTTTAAGCCTCTTTACTGTAATTTAAAGTAAAACACAAAACATGTCTTTTTTGATTGATGCTTTTTAACTAACTTTAGGGAATGTCGTATAATGAAATAGATTTCAAAAAGCCCTTTTATAAAATCAAACCTCCTTTAAGAGAACACTTAAGACTTTATTCTAGACTTGGTGATTTCCCGATTACGTATGATGACTTATCGAATCATGGAGAAATAATTCCATTAACGGATAAGGATGGAAAGGCAACATTTTGGAATGCCGTCTTGTTTCACCCCACGGAAATGAGTCAAATTTATGCTTCTTTACTTGAATTGTATCGTATGCTTTACGCAGATGGTAGCCCAATTTCTTTTTTGAAGATTGGCAGTGTTGATTTTTGTTGGTATGGCAACTCGAAACCTTTCCGGGTAAAAGTGGTGAATGAATTAAATGACAACCACGATTATTTTTACATCAAACGGGCAGATGCATCTCGCATTTATGGACTGGAGCTTGAGCATATTTTCTCTCCCAATAAAATGGGCTATTTGGTGGATAAACTGACGCTAATAGAAGAGCATGTTGTTGGCATACCTGCTGACGAGTACATTAAAAAGCATAAGAATGTTAAGGTTGAAAATAGACTTCGTTTAGCGAAGGAGTTTGTAAAATTCAATGAACGCTGTTATGTACAGTTGTTGGGAGATATGCGGGCCTATAATTTTGTGGTTGAAATCACCCAAGATTTTGACAATATTCAATACCGCTTGCGGGCTATGGATTTTGATCAGCAATGCTACGAAGGGCGGAAAAACATGTATTTACCTCAATTCTACAAGGACAATATTGAATTGGTAAAATTAACGCAAGAAGTGATGTCACTTCAAACTGCTGAGCAATATGTGCTTGAAGAAAGAGCCGCCATGAAAAAACGATTTTTATCTACAAAACAACGCACAAAAAGTATTTTAAGAAGAATGCGAAATGATCGAATTTCAAGTCAAGAAAACGTGGATCAATTGGCAGGAGAATTAGCCGAAGCTCATCAAGACGATCGTTTTTTAACCTGCAAAACAATGGGGGATATCCTCATTCTTCACTTAGAAGCCCGCTTGGGTATTACCATCTTTTAAACTATGAAATACGGTTCCCTATGTATTCACTATAAGAAAAACCTATAGATCTGCAGCATTGGCAATCAATTCGGCAATATCCAACACTTCCACCTCTGCTTCTTTATTAAAGTTTTTAATTCCGTCTGTCATCATGGTATTACAGAATGGGCATCCAGTAGCAATGATATTCGGTTTTGTCTCTAATGCTTCCTCCGTTCGCTCGATATTGATTTCTTTGTTTCCTTTTTCAGCTTCTTTGAACATTTGTGCGCCACCCGCTCCACAGCAAAGCCCTTTGGCCTTGCAGCGTTTCATTTCGATAAATTCGGCATCTAATTTTTCAATTAATGCCCGAGGAGCTTCATAGACATCATTTGCTCTTCCCAAATAACAAGGGTCGTGGAAGGTGATTTTCTTGCCCTTGAAAGCCCCACCTTCTACCGTTAATTTGCCAGAAGTAAATAGTTCTTCAATCAATTGCGTGTGGTGAATTACATCATATGTACCGCCTAATCCTGGATATTCGTTTTTTAGCGTATTAAAACAATGCGGGCATCCCGTCACGATCTTCTTCACTTCGTAACCATCCAACACTTGAATGTTCATCATTGCTTGCATCTGAAACAAAAATTCATTCCCTGCTCTTTTCGCAGGATCACCAGTACATGACTCTTCTGCTCCGAGCACGGCAAATTTAACGTCGCACTTATTTAAAATCTTAACAATTGCTTTCGTGATTTTTTTTGCACGATCATCAAAACTACCCGAGCACCCGACCCAAAACAAAATATCAGGTGTTTCACCATTTGCCATCATTTCGGCCATTGTAGGAACCTTCAAAACACTGCTCATCTTACTTATTTTTTAAAAACCTCTATTTTAGATTTAACTTCAATTAAATCTGTAAATTTCCCTTCATATCTTGTCGCTCGGACAATGTGATTATCTACCCAATGATAATTACCACCTCTTGGTTTCCCCATCACCATTCCATGGAATTTAAAACCATGTTTATTCAACCATTCTTCCGTCACCGCCCTATGTTCTTCCAACCTAGAAGTAAAAAAGGTAATTATATGTCCTTGATCATACCATTTATTCAATGTTTCAAGTGCGTCTGGATAAACGTTCGCGGTAATCATTCGTTCAGGTTCCTCGTTCGGAATATCATCACAAACAGTACCGTCTATATCAATCAAATAATTTTTTACCCCTTCGGGTAAGATGGGAGAAATCTTCTCCCCATTCACCAATTTTTCCTTTAAATTAGGCTTCATCCTTCCAGTTTAATCGATCAGTTGGAGAAAATTGCCAAGGCGCTTGATTGTTTTCAATATTCGTATTCATGGTTGCCAATTCACTCGGCATTTTAGATTCCTCCATCACTAAATAGCGACGCAAATCCATAATGATTTCCAACGGATCAATATTTACAGGACATGCCTGAACGCAGGCATTACAAGATGTACACGCCCACACTTCTTCTTCGGTAATAAAATCGCCTAATAAAGATTTGCCATCATCAAATGAATCTCCCTCTTTACGCACACCTGCCCCAACCTCTTCAACGCGATCACGCACGTCCATCATAATTTTACGCGGTGACAATTTTTTACCTGTCATGTTTGCTGGACATTCGGATGTACATCTTCCACATTCTGTGCATGTATAGGCATTTAAAATATTAACCCAAGTCAAATCTCGAACATCTTTCACACCAAAACGCACAGGAGCAGCATTCGGATCAACTTCGGGAACAGCATATGGATCTGCATTGGGATCCATCATCAACTTCACCTCATTGGTCACACTTTCCATATTGGTAAACTGTCCTTTGGGTTTTAATTTTGAATAATAAACATTTGGGAACGCCCAGATAATGTGCAAATGTTTTGAATAAGGCAGATAACATAGGAAAGCAAATACAACCAAGATATGTCCCCACCAACCAATACCTTCTAATACATGAAGTGATTCCATTGACACATTCCCAAAAATGAGCGGTCCCATCCAAGAAGAAATCGCAAAACCATAGGACTCACCTGTTAAGGCGCGGTGCATCACTTCATCCGTTCCGTTCATGGTGAAAATACACATCACCAAAACAAATTCAAGATACAAAATGATATTCCCATCTAGTTTTGGCCAACCATTCATTTCAGATTTTGTAAAACGGGGTAATTTCAATAAATTTCTGCGGGATAAAAAAGCAAAAGTTGCGATCAAAGCTAAGAAAGACAGTACCTCGATTAAACTGATTGTGAAGGTATACAGTCCTCCTAAATAAGGTTGAAAAAAGCGGTGTGTGCCAACAGATCCATCTACAAGAATCTCTATCAATTCGATTTGCGTGATTACAAAAGCAGCGTATATGAACAAGTGCAATACCGCAGCAATCGGTCGCGCAGTCATTTTGGATTGACCGAGCGCTACGCGAATCATTGTTTTCCAACGCAATCCTTTTTGATCTGAACGATCTTCATCTCTTCCGAGACGAATGTTAGCAATTATTTTACGAACATTATAGGCGAAAAAAGCACCTGATCCGAGTAATACGAGAATAAAAATGATGTTACTAATTTCCATCTTTACATTTAAATTAAAAAAGGGCAATTACGATACGACTTAATCTGCTTTTGCTTTTCTGCCAAATAATGAGAAATGCACATATTTATCTGGATTTGCTTCCATATCATCCAATAAATTCTGAATGGATTGATTGGTTTCAACCAATTCATTGTGCAAACTATCTGAATGGAGCAATAATCCAAGTGAACCTTCTCCATTATTAACTTTGGCTAATACACCATTTAATTCGGTGAGTGTAGCTTTTGTTTCATTAATCACTGCTCGTAAATTAGCATCCTTCAAGGTATCAGAAATGGCAGAGATATTATCAATTGTGTGTGAGATTTGATCCGATTTACTGGCTAAATTATTCGTCACATTACTAACATCATGTAATATTTTATCCACCATGTCCGTTTCCTTCGTGATCAGAATACTCAGGTTATCTGCCAAATCTGCAAATGTACCAATGGCATCACGCACCTCATAAAGACTTTCATCAATTGTGTAGGCAGCACTAGTATCCCAAAAGGCGTTAACCGAAACAATAATAGATTCTACCGAACTAATCAATTGCTCCGTTTTCATTTTTAACGGTAAAATTTGCTCGTTAATTTGATCTTCTAAAGAAGGTTGAATAAAACCCCTTAATGTATCACCCATTACATAGAATCCCAATCCACGCTGTTTTGGTTCGGGCAAATTTAATTGAAGGGCCTTCGTTCCAAGGATATCTGAACTAATCAATTCAATTGTAGAACCTTGCGGAATTTGTAATTCTTTGTTGTCAATCGTATAGCTAACAAGAATAGTATTTGGATCTAAGGGGTGCAAACCAACCGATTTAACTTGTCCGATTTTCAAGCCGTTGAGCTGCACCTCATTCGCGACTTGCAATCCTTGAGAATTAGTGAATTGCGTGTAGAAAACACGATCCTCGCCAAAAAGTGAGCCGCCTTTTAGAAAATTTACACCAACAAATAATAAAAGTAATCCTAACACTACTAAAAGCCCAACTTTAAACTCCTTTGATACCTTCATTTCAAGTTCTTTTTCTGATTTGCAACTGTTCCATACAACTCGCTAAAATTAGGGATTTTTTTTGAGAGAGCTTAATTTTCCGTGATTTTAATTGCTTTTTCAATACTGATACGTTCCCCTTCTAAAAAGGCGACAACAAAGGCACTTTCAAAGCCTTTATCTCGCATTTCTGCTTTCAATTTTTTCGCCGGTTCAAGTGAAGTGAACATACCAACCGTATATTTATAGAGGTCGTTACTTTGATACTTCCAAACAGCCATTCCCATAAATCGCGGATCTGTTAATGCAATAGGGTCTGCGGTTGTTACAATTTGCACACGGTAAATAACTTGAGCGGGAAGTGTATCATTTACCACCACTTCTTCTGCTGCAATTCCATAGTCGATTGGCTCGCTTTGATTCAGGTGAGTGGATTGATCAGCTGATTCGTAATAGTGTTTATAGGTTTGAAACGCTTTAAAAATCGAACGCGCCATTTTGGTTTGATTTGCAGAATCGGCGAGAAACTTTTCCTCTTCTGGATTGGTTAAAAATCCTGTTTCAATCAATACACTTGGCATTGTTGTTTTATAAAGCACTAAAAATCCAGCTTGTCGCACGCCTCGATCCGTTCGCCCTAGTTCAACAAAATTATTTTGAACACACGTCGCAAATTCAATACTATGATTTAAAAAGACGCTCAGCTGCAACTGTCTTGCGATAATCGCATCAACTGATAATTTTTCATACCGTTGTTCACTATTCGCCTCATATTCTATTGAGGCATTCTCCCTTTCTGCAATTTTACCTTGCGCCTCGGTTTTATGCAAACCCAACACATACGTCTCTGCACCAAAAGCAGTTGCAGGACCAGCATTGGCGTGAATACAAATAAATAAATCCGCATTGTTACGATTAGCAATCGCTGCGCGTTCGTCCAATTCGATAAAAACATCCGTCTTTCGGGTATAAATGACGTTGATTTCAGGATACGCTTTTTCAATAAAACCACCGACTTTTAAGCCGATTGCAAGCGTTACTTGTTTCTCATTTGAATGGTTTCCGTGGCATCCAGGATCTTGTCCTCCGTGACCGGGATCGATAACAACTGTTTTAATACCACGCATAGCATCTCCGAGCTGCCCGGAGGCGGTCAAGGAAAAAAAAGTGATAACGCACAATATAAACGTTTTCGAAATGTTATATGCCTTTGAGCTCATCTGCTATAAAAATTATAGATTTGTCAACAATTTGTAATCTATATAGCAAAGTTAAGACCAAAAGTTGCAGCTGCACAAATACATATCGTTAGTTTTCAATTTATCATTGTTGATAATCATTCTCTTTGTGTCTAATTATTCGGTTGCACAGAATCAATCTGGCGCTGCAAACGGCACAGGATTAAATGCACCAGTGAATTATGAAGCACGCGATTCTATTGTTGTGAACCTTCCCGACCAATTTATCCGACTTTATGGCGAGGCACGTGTGACGTATGAAGATATTGACCTATCCGCTGACTTGATAGAAATTGACATGAACTCCAATGAAGTGATCGCGACGTATACCTTGGATAGTTTGGGCAACAAGATTGGGAAACCCGTATTTAATGCGGCTGGTGAGACAAGTGAATGCGACTATCTCAAATATAATTTTGAAACAAAGAAAGGCTTTATAAAAGAAGTGAGGATGACACAGGGCGAAGGCTATATCCACATGGAAAAATCAAAGGTGCAACCCAACGAAGAAATTCACTTTAGAAACGGGAAGTTCACCACTTGCGACAAGGAAGAACCTCACTTTCATTTCAATTTAAGTCGTGCCATTGTCATTCCGGATAAGCGCATTGTCACAGGACCGGTTTATATGGAGATTTTGAACGTACCTACCCCACTAGCTGCACCATTCGGTTTTTTTCCAAACTCAGAAACAAAAAAAGCAGGCATCATTTTACCGCAATTTCAAAACAGCAATCGATACGGTTTCGGCCTTGAAAATTTAGGTTATTATATTCCACTTGGCGCCTATTGGGAAACGTATTTTTATGGGAGCATTTTCACCACAGGTAGTTGGGCCTTAAGTAATACAACAAATTATTACCAGAAGTACAAATATCGAGGGGGATTTGGGTTGAAATTTGAGCAATTCAGAGGAAAATTCTACGATACCACCCCCACCCTTAATAAATGGACAGTGAATTGGAACCATGTTCAGGATCCAAAAGCGCATCCGACGTTGAAGTTTAGCACGAACATTAATTTTATCTCGGATAATAATGCCCAAACAAGTTTGGATGCGATCAATAGTAATTATTTTAACAATACGTTTAACTCAAGTGTCAACGTAACCAAATCCTGGCGTACGTCTCGTTTTAATGGTACAATGGGCCTTCAATCTTCACTGCAACAAAACTCGCAAAGTGGCAATTATTCACTTGAACTACCCCGCTATAATTTGTCAGTAAACCGCTTTGATTTAGGCGTTTTTCGGAAGAATCCAATCGGCGAAAAGTTTTACGAAAAAATTAATGTCACCTATAATTTGAATGCGCGAAATTTCATTCAAGCTCCGGACAGCATCTTTACCCCCAATGATATCGGTTTAGTTGGTGGTTATGCGCGAAACGGAATTGAGCAAAAAATTGTAACACAAGCTAATTTACGTCTTTCACAAGGAAGGTTCACCTTAACACCATCTATTAATTATCGTGAAATATGGAACTTTCAATCTGAATCGCGGGAATGGAATCCGACGGATCAGAAAGTGGATACAACTGATTTTACAGGCTTCAAATCGTCACGTGATATAGCGGCCACTGTAAATTTACTGACGAATCTATATGGCTACTACAAGCTCAAAGGCAAAAGAGGCATGAAGTTCAGGCATGTTGCCTCACCGTCTATAAGTGGAACGTTTCAACCGGATATTGGTTTATATGAATCGATTCAGATCGACACATTGGGAACGGAACGCTATTATTCCCCTTTTAATCAGAGTTTATATCGCGAAGCAGGTCAAGGCACATCCGGTCGAATTAATTTCAACTTAAATAATACGCTTGAAATGAAAATTAAAGACAAGCTCGATACAGTAAACGGATCCTTTAAAGCCTATAAACTAGTGGACGCCTTTTCGGTACGCGGTGGTTATGATTTTATGCGAGACTCAATGAAATTAGACAACTTCTCACTTGCCTTTAGAACCTCTCGATTCTTCAATATTTTCAGTTTCCAAAGCAGTGGAACATTAAGTCCTTATGCTTGGGTTGATTCTACCGGCGTGACAGAGTCGACCTATGCGTGGCAAGCAGACAAAGGCATTGGACGATTAACAACGGCACAAGGCGTATTGAATGCTAACTTTACCAATAAGAAAGGAAGGGAAAAACAAAAAGAAGCGGCAGATAAAGCTCAAGACAGCGCACCAGCAACAGAACAAGT
>Ga0222659_1000316_pt1 | contig 32447 bp, 32 predicted proteins | sample AntAcemetagen547_FD_179850 | JGI IMG/M metagenome (GOLD analysis project Ga0222659, IMG submission 179850) | Saline water microbial communities from Ace Lake, Antarctica - #547 | ecosystem: Environmental > Aquatic > Non-marine Saline and Alkaline > Saline | place: Antarctica: Ace Lake...
ATGCGGCAACTGTTTTCGTTCGGAAATTTTTGAGTAAATTCATGGATCTTCATCTTGTTTTTTTTAACAAAGATGATCAGTTGGTCCGTAAACTATTTACGCAGTGGTATAATTTAGACTAGTCAAAAATATAAAAAGCCCTTTTGATGATTTATAAACTAAAAATAATAATTTAAGAAAAATAATGTCTCATAATGTCAGACCTATAAAACCAATTTCAGATTGATAGGCCTGACTTTGTCAGGCGTATATATAAGTTATGCGTAAGCTTAAAAGACGACACAGTAAATGACGACAGTAAACTTTTCCATATCTGATGAACAACTGAATGAGTTGTTGACACTTTACCCTAATACTGGGAAAAATAGTGATGTTGGCAAACTTGCGGTTGAAGTGGCTAAACTCTATTTCTTATCATTAAATGCAATGACCTCATTCATTACAAATAAAAACGGAATTGACCTAACCGTTGAAGCTAATGGGATTATAGAGAAGTATGAAATAAAAGGAACAGCCGACAAAGACATTTCTTGGAGTAAACTAAAAGTATCAAGTCAAAACTGCCACGACCATTTGGTTAACGGAATGACTTTAATTAGAATTACAAATATTGGTTCAACAGCAATGACATTTTACTTTTTAAAATATCAAGAAGATTTTGAATTAATTCCTGAACCAAGATGGTCAGTTGTCCGAACTAAAAAAGCTAATGTATGAATGAAACAATAAAATATATTCTTGAAAATAATCCTGGACTAGTTAATATCATTTTGACTGGTGTTTTACTTCCACTAGGCATTTTATGGTTGACCAATAGGAATAACCGACAACTAAAAAGAATTGAAAAAAATCTTGAGTTACAATTCAAAACTAAAGATGACATAAGAGAGCAAGAAAAAAGAGTTTACTCTTCTCTTTCCAAAATACTATTTGACGTGCAACAACTTCACGTTTCATTATCTGGGACTTGTGTGGATACTTCTTGCATAATTGATGCTTTAAAGAAATTTGATAATTCAGTAAGTAAGTGCCATTCAGACATTGCGGACAATATGCTTTATCTTTCTTCTGAATCGATTAATCTCATTTACGACTTTTATAATACAATCGGACAGCTTAAAATTCAGCTTCAAGAGCTTGACAGGCAAAAGGAATACAACTTGGCTAACGTGACTGTTTATTATTCAGCACAGAACTTGGCGGACACCTTAATTAAAATACAAGAATTATTCATTTCTCAAAGAAGTGACCTGAAAGTGCAATTTGACAAACTCAGTCAAGAAAAAATGAGATATTGTTGTGGACAAGAACCGCCTAAAGAACTTAAAGAAAAATACGAACAAGTTAGAACTGCAATGATTGAACAAAACTTGCTATGATGAAAACAGAACGCCATACGCATAACAGCACCTACCCAAAAGGCGGGGTTTCGTGCTTCGCAGACAGTTTTGTGGTAGCCGAAAGTTCAGTTCTCCGAATGAAGTTTAGTGGTAAAAATCCCGCCCTTCGGGTAGCTGCAAACCGTTATGCCTAATTGTAAAAAAAGAAATCGAAATATATGACAACATACATTGTAACCTTTGATGTTAAAGACAAAACTCGATTGTCGAAACTAAAAGGTGTTTTAAAAGATTATAAATTCTTCTGCCCAATTCATGAAAATGCCTGGGCTATAAGAGTCGAAAAAAAATCTTCTGAAATTCGAGATGAATTAATGAAGCACACAACAGCTGAAGATAGACTATTTGTTATCCGAACTGGTACTGAAGCCGCATGGAAAAATTCCTATGGGGAAAAAAATGACGAATGGTTAAAGAAGTACTTATGAGCGGAGCAAATAACAATACAAGCGAAAAAGCTCTGCTCGTAAGACGTGGTAGAGTTGACTCAGTTGACTTATACGAAGTAAAGGAACATGAATTGGAAATTCTTGAGAATGGAGAACAAACAGGCCTATTTCTAAATTTTTCAATATTCCTTCTCTCTTTAGCATTCTCTGGAATTCTAACACTCTCGACAGCAACATTTTCTAATACTAAAATTGAAAATACTTTCTTATTTATCACTATCCTTGGAGTTCTAGGAGGTCTTTTTCTCTTAATACTTTGGTGGAGAGGAAGGAAATCAATCAAATACGTTGTTAAGAAAATTAAAGACCGAATACCAGCAGAATATATGGAACCTCAAAAAAAGTCAGATGTCCAAACTGACCCTATTCCTGTTGAAGATGACAAAGACGTACTGCCTGAAGGATAAAAAACTTGGCATAACAGGCGTTTGGCAAAAGTGGCGGTTCTGTGCTCCGCAGACACATTTGTGGTTAATCAAAGTTTGGTTCTCCGCATCAACATTTGTGGTGAAAATCGCCACCTTCGCCAAGCGCCAAACCGTTGTAAGCAAGCCTAGAGAACGACCGTACTCCGAAAAACAGACATCTGAAAAACAAACTTTGACATCTTGACAAGAACATACGGACTCACTTTGGCGACACACAATCCGACCCGAATGTTTTAAAAATTTTCCCAATGCACTTTTTAAAAAATAATTTTAACCAGCCGCACATTGGCACATTTGCAAAACCGCACAAGCCGACACACGACCCAAGTTTTGCAAAAGAGCCAATTTCCCTACGCTCGACAAGAATGTTGAAAATAATTTGAAATAAGTGAAGACAAATCAAAAATCTTTTCCTAATTTTGACACATTATGTCAATAGAGTTTATGTCAACAGAAACGATAGGCGAAAAGCTAAGACACATTCGAGAAGAAAAGGAACTTCCATTGCGAAAAGTTGCTGCATTGCTCGACATTGATGTTGCTATTTTGAGCAAAATGGAACGTGGAGAGCGGAGAATTACAAAAGAAGTAGTTCTGAAACTTGCCGACATATACGGCTACAACGCAGACGAATTGTTGGTTTCGTTCCTAAGCGACAAGATTTTGTATGAAATTCAAGACGAAGATTTAGGAATTGAAGCACTGAAAGTAGCTGAGGAAAGAGCAAAATATATAAAAGCCAACAAGAAGAAATGACTATAAAGCAACTCATAGAAAAATACACAGCCGACAGGGATTATTACTTGACAAGCAAGTATAATGAAACACTGCTCCGCAGTGATTTTTTAGACCCGTTTTTCGAGTTGCTTGGTTGGGACATTAAAAACAATGCAGGAAAACCGACCAACGAACGAGAAGTAATTTTGGAAGAAGCATTGAAAGCAAATGCTTCAGAACACTCCAAAAAACCTGATTATACTTTCCGACTTTTTTCCGAAAGAAAATTCTTTTTAGAAGCTAAAAAACCTTGCGTTTCAATTGAATCAAATAACGACACTGCAAAGCAAGTCAGAAGATACGGATTTACAGCCAAGTTGAAAATTTCTGTTCTTTCAAACTTTGAATACTTAATCATTTATGACACTTCCGTAATAGTTGAGAAAGACGACAACTATACAAAAGCACTCGTAAAAAAATACCATTACACTGAATACGAAAGTAAACTTAAAGAAATCAAACAGCTTTTAGGAAAGGAATCAGTTTATTCAGGTGCATTTGAAACAGAATGGAAAGAAATTGAAAGCAAAATCAATCAATATTCGATTGATAATTTATTCCTAAATCAAATCAACGGATGGAGAAAGGCTCTTGGTGCAGAGATTTATAAACACGAACCAAAAATTGACGAGCAACAATTAAATGATGTAGTTCAAAGCTATATCAATCGAATTATTTTCCTTCGTGTTTGTGAGGACAGAAATTTAGAGGATTATCAAACCCTTTTGAAATTTGCCAATACAAATGATTTCAATGCTTTAATCAAGAAATTTGAACAAGCCGATAAACGCTACAATTCAGGACTATTCGACCAATTACTAAAAGACAAGATTGTTGAAAATATAAGTTCTGTTTTTTGGACTATTATCAAGCAGTTGTATTATCCTGAAAGTCCTTATTCTTTCAGCGTTTTCTCTTCTGATGTGCTAGGAAGTATTTATGAAATTTTCCTTTCAGAAAAATTGACCGTTCAAAGCGGTTCAGTTGTTTTGGTAAAGAAACCTGAAAATGTTGACCGTGACATTATCACAACACCGACTTTCATAATAAGCGATATTTTGAGAAATACCGTTTTGAAAAAATGTGAAGGAAAAACTGATAAGGAAATTCTTAAACTGAAATTCGCTGATATTTCGTGTGGTTCAGGTGCGTTTTTATTGGAATTGTTTCAGTTGCTCAATGATATTCTGATTGACTTTTATCTGACAGACGATAAATCAAAGCTCATTCAAACAAATATCAACACTTACAAATTACCGTTTGAGATTAAGCGACAACTTTTATTGAATTGCATTTATGGAGTTGATAAAGATTACAATGCTGTTGAAGCAGCCAAATTTGGTTTGCTTCTCAAATTGCTTGAAAGTGAAGATGTAAACTCAACGAACAAAACAAAACCTGTTTTACCAGACCTTTCACAAAATGTTTTCTTTGGAAACAGTTTATTGAATCCTAAACAAGTTGAAAAGAAAAACCAAACAGAAGTAAACCCTTTTGATTTTTCAAAACTTCGTTTTGATGTAATTGTAGGCAATCCACCTTATATGAAATCGGAGGATATGAAAAATATTACTCCTCTTGAATTACCACTTTATAAAACAAATTTCAATTCTGCTTACAAGCAGTTTGACAAATATTTTCTTTTCCTTGAACAAGGAATCAATTTGTTGGCTGATGATGGAATTTTAGGCTATATCGTTCCGAGTAAATTTACAAAAGTTGGAGCAGGGAAAAAACTTCGTGAATTACTTACTGACAAAGAGTATTTGCATTCAATCGTTTCATTTGGTGCAAATCAGGTCTTCAAAGATAAGACGACTTACACTTGTTTACTAATTTTGAATAAGAAACCTCAAAAGACTTTTCAATATGGCGAAGTGAAAAGTTTAAAAAGTTGGATAGTAAGGGAACCCAATTCCGTGAAATATGAAATTCAAGAAACAAAAACCTTGGATAGTGAAGTTTGGGTGTTAATTCCTAGCGAACTAAAGCCTGTATTTAAGAAAATTATTTCACAATCTTCCACACTTGAAAATTTACTTGGAGAGAAAAATATTACCAATGGAATCCAAACCAGTAAAAATCCACTTTACATAATAACGCCAGATAAAATAGATAATTCATTTGTTTATTTTGAAATTAAGGGTAAAAAATGGAAAATTGAAAAGGACATTGTTCGCCCATATTACAAAACACCTTCCAGTAAAAAACTTAAAGAGAAATTCAATACATATAATTTTTTAAGTCCAAATTCCTTTGTCGTTTTCCCTTATAAAAAGCAAAATGGAAAGGTTGATGTAATTCTTGAAACGGAACTTAGCAATAAATTTCCATTAGCACATAGCTATTTCAAATACTATGAAAAAGAAATAAAAACTAGAGATGTAAGTCCTCCAATCAATAAAGATGATTGGTTTAAGTTTGGAAGAAGTCAACATTTAGATAGTTGGGAAGCCGAAGAAAAAATAGTTGTAGGTGTATTATCAACGGGAGAAAAGTACCCTATTGATAAGAACAAAACGATAGTATCATCAGGAGGAACAGCAGGATATTGTATAATTGCTATACCCGATACTTGTGATTATTCCATTTACTACATTCAAGCCATTCTCAACTCTAAATATTTGGAGTGGTTCAGTGCTTTGTATGGAGAAGTTTTCAGAGGTGGTTACATAGCAAGAGGAACAAAGGTTTTGAAAAACCTACCAATCAGAAAGATTGATTTTTCAGATTCCAAACAAAAAGCACTTCACGACAAAATCGTAGAAATTCAAAAAGAATTAATCAGCATTTATGACCAAATAGATGCAAACGCAGGAAACAAACGAGCTTTAACTCCCTTGCAAGGACAATTTGTAAGAGAGAAAGCCAACCTAGAAAAGCAATTAGCTAAACTATACGATTTAGGTAGTGAAGATTCATTAATCCCATTAATCAAAGAATTGTATGAAGCTAATTAAGAACGCAACAGCCGAAAAATTGAGAGGTGGATTTTACACACCTGAGCCAATTGCTGCATTCATTTTGAAATGGGGCATTAATGGAAGTTCTGATTATGAAATTTTAGAGCCGAGTTGTGGTGATGGAGTTTTCCTTGAACAATTGAAAGAGAACAACCATAAATTCAAATCGGTAACAGCTATTGAATTTGATGAAGTGGAAGCAGAAAAAGCGGAAAAGATTAAACTCAATAAAAAGAACGTAATCAATACTGACTTTCATTTGTATTGCAACGAAACCAATGAAAAATTTGATTTAGTGGTTGGTAATCCTCCTTACATACGTTATCAATATTTTCAGGAAGAACAGCAAAATGAAGCTATCAAAGTTTTCAATCGAGCTAAATTAAAATACTCCAAACTGACCAATGCTTGGGTTTCTTTTGTGGTTGGTTCGAGTTTGTTACTCAAAGAAAAAGGAAAAATTGGTTTTGTGATTCCTGCGGAATTGTTGCAAGTTTCGTATGCTCAACAACTCCGTGAGTTTTTGGCTCATTTCTACAATAAAATCAACATCATTTCTTTTGAAAAGTTGGTTTTCCCTGACATTCAGCAAGAAGTTGTTTTACTCCTTTGCGAGAAAAACGGAAGCGATTCACATTTGATTGAACACCTTGAATTAAGAGACGCTTCAGACCTTGAAAAATTGGATGTAAACATCTTAAAAAGTCCTTCCAAGAAGATAGACTTCAAATCAAACAAGTGGACTTATTACTTTTTAGAACAAGAGGAAATAGACTTTTTGGAACAGATTGCAAAAAAAAGAAAAGTTCCGACAATTGGAAATTATGCCAGTGTAGAAGTTGGCATTACCACAGGAGCAAATGATTATTTCACTGTTCCCTTGCCAGTTGTAGAAGCATACGACCTAAAAGAATACGCAAAGCCAATGGTTGGCAGAAGCGTTCAGGTGAATAGCGTAATTTTTACGGAAAAGGATTGGAAACTGAATAGACAAACCAAAGCAAAAGCACATTTATTGGTATTTCCAGCCAAAGAGAAAATCAACGGACACAAAGGAGCTAACTCTTACATTCGTTTGGGTGAATCAATGGGCGTGAACAAAGGGTACAAAACAGGCATTCGTGATGATTGGTTTGTGATTCCTTCCATCAAACTTTCTGATGCCTTATTTATCCGTAGAAATAATCTTTATCCTCGATTAATCTTAAACGAAGCGAACGCCTATACAACGGATACAATGCACCGTGTGTTTATGAAAAAAGACACGGACAAAAACGCATTCATAGCCAGTTTTTACAATTCTTTATCGTTGGCTTTTTCTGAAATTGTTGGTCGTAGTTATGGCGGTGGTGTTTTGGAATTGATGCCAAGCGAAGCAGGGAAAATACTGCTCCCCTACCAAACTGAAAATACTGATTTACTCGCCACCATTGACAAAATGATGCGGGAGAAAAAAAGTATTGACGAAATTTTGAAAATCACTAATAAGCAAATCCTGAAAGATGGTTATGGCTTTACGGATAAAGAAATAAAACTTGCGGATAGCATTTGGAAGAAGCTTTCGGCAAGGAGATTAAATAGGAATAAATAATGAGAATTAAATCCATTCAGATTCAAAATTTCAGAAAGCTTCACTCTTGTCAGATTGATTTTTCAGAAAAAGAAACAATTTTTGTAGGAGCAAATAATAGCGGAAAAACAACTGCTATGGATGCTTTAATGATTTTTCTGAAAACTAAGAGTTTCAAAACACACCAACGGCTAATCTCAAAACAACGCTAAATCTACGCTTAAAACACGTATATTTATCAAAAAACGGGCTCGTCTAAAAACTCGAAAATGGGTTTTTAGGCGAACTGACGTTAGCTGTAAGGGCAAAAGAAAACACATCAGACAATAAACAGTCGAACAAAATGAAAAAGACTGCATTGATAATTTAAGCACTTGTGACATCATTCGGTTTTGGTTTCGCAGCGAATACAATTATAACAAAACAATTTAACGAACAGACAAAAATGAAAAAAGTAACGGGCATTGGAGGTGTCTTTTTTAAATGTAAAGACCCTAACAAAATGAAAGAGTGGTATAAAACCCATTTAGGATTAGACACAGACCAATACGGGACAAATTTTGAGTGGCGACAAGGCGCAGACACCACAAAAAAAGGGTTCACACAATGGAGTCCATTTGCTGAGACAACGAAATACTTTGAGCCCTCGACAAAGGACTTTATGATAAATTACCGAGTTGAAAATTTGGAAGCCATAGTCGAGCAACTTAAAAAGGAAGGCGTGACAATTGCTGACAAAATCGAAACTTTCGAATATGGCAAATTTGTTCACATTATTGACATTGAAGGAAACAAAATTGAATTGTGGGAACCCAACGACATTGAGTATGACAAAATCGTTGGAGGACGGACAAAATGATGGAGACAGGCACCGAAAGAAAAGAACGCCTAACCGCCAACAACCGTTTAGCAAAAGGCCGTGGTTCAGTGCTCCGCAGATCCCGAAACTTAGGGATGCTTAATCAAAATTTGGCTCTCCGCATCAATCCCGATTTCTAGCAGCAGCGAGCCCAGAATACTGCGACCCATAACGAGGATACTCACGTCTGGGGCACGCCCAAATCGATTAGAAATGGAATTAAAACGACTGAATTTCAATTGAGGTTTATGACCGTTCATTCATTCACCCAATATCAACCTAAGACATTTGAATATTATCGCGAGTAAAAAAATCACAATAAAGTCAAGTACAAATTAGCTATATTTGACTTAGAATCACACCAAAGAAAAAGGATAGCCAAGGGTATCCATTTGATTTTATGAACTGATTGAAAATAAATTAGTCCTATTATATGTATAAAATTTTAGTCATTTTCTTCCTGTTTTATTGCAGCCAGGCCAATGCTCAAGCGGATGGTAAAGCACTCGATTTAAATCGGTTCTTCTATGATTGGACGCCAACATTTGGCATGCTTAAACCTGTAAAAAGCAAAACACCTAATACAATGGGAGGAATCACCTTGCCACAAAATCCTCCTGAATTTGGCGGTGGTTTAGAATTTAAAGCTGGCAATAATTGGTACTTAAGAAAGGGTAAGTTCTGCGGACTTATTCAACTCACATGGCTTAGGCTAGGTTTCTTTTTCTCTGATGGACTATTATCGTTCGCTTCTCCTGCAAACATTGGTATTGGACATCATTTTCAATTAAATAATGAAATTTCAATCACGCCCATACTGCAGTCTGGCATTTTATTTGTGCTGGATGACCCTCTCTATTTTGAAGGATATATTGATTATTTTTTAATGGCAGAGGTAAAACTAAATATTCGAAATTTTTCATTGGGACTTGAATATACGCGAAGGCGAAATTTCAATTCTTTTTTTGATAGTGTGATCGGATATTATCACTATGTAGGATTATCTTTCGGACGTAGGTTAGGAAGTTTATAATTATTCTAACAACCGTTTTTTTTTCATTGAATTAATTTCGAGACTAAGATCGCGGTGAAAAAGATTGAAAATCCTTACCTTTGTGGCGGAATTTGAATAGGAAACCTATTCACAACAGGAGGATTATTATGAAATTAGCAACACTTAATACAAATACAAGAGACGGTCAATTATTGATTGTTTCAAAAGATTTATCAACGGCAACATTGGCACAAAGCGCAAGTACTATGCAGGCTGCATTGGATAATTGGGAACGTATTTCGCCAAAATTACAAGCAGAATATGATGCGTTAAATGCAGGAGAAACAGCAGAAACATTTGCATTTGACGAAATCGGATGCACCTCTCCCCTTCCGCGTGCACCACAATGGTTGGACGGTTCGGCCTATGTAAACCATGTTGAATTGGTAAGAAAGGCACGGAACGCAGAAATGCCACCTAGTTTTTGGGTAGATCCCTTGATGTATCAGGGAGGTTCGGACACATTTTTAGATCCACACGAACCCATTCAGTTTGAAACAACAGATTGGGGCATTGACATGGAGGCTGAAACGGCGGTGATTTTAGATGATGTTCCAATGGGAACAAAAGCCGATAAAGCACTAAATTATGTGCGTCTTATTATGCTCGTGAATGATGTATCCCTAAGAGGATTGATTCCGCAAGAATTAGGGAAAGGATTTGGATTTTTACAGTCAAAACCATCAAGTTCTTTTTCGCCCGTGGCTGTCACGCCAGATGAATTGGGTGAACATTGGAAAGATGGAAAAGTATGTTTACCGATATGGGTAGATCTAAATGATAAGCCACTCGGACGTGCAAACGCAGGAATTGATATGACATTTAACTTTGCCCAATTAATAGAACACGCTGCTAAAACACGTGATTTGGGAACGGGAACAATTATTGGTTCGGGTACGATTTCAAATAAAGGATTAGACGGTGGACCGGGAAAACCGATTCGTGACGGAGGTTTAGGTTATTCGTGTTTAGCAGAAGAGCGCATGGTTGAAACCATTTTAACAGGTAGTCCAAAAACGCCTTTTATGCAGTTTGGTGACAATGTTAAAATTTACATGAAAGATGAAAAGGGTGATTCCATTTTTGGAATGATCGATCAAGATGTTATACAATACGAACCTGCACCTTAAGGTTCAAACAAAGCAATAAAAAAATCCCGATCGTCTCAAAACGGCCGGGATTTTTTTCTACCCAAAAAGTCGAAAAAATTCAAATACGGATAGAACTACTTGTCAATTTAATATCTCTCATGAGTTGATCGGTAAAACCATAACTTCCTTTATGAGAAATCACTTTAAAATGGCGATTTTTAAGTTCAGCCAAGGTCTTAATAAACTTCCATTTGGTTTTTAGCAAGTCCGTATCTTCTGCCTTATAACCTACCTCAATATATTGTATTCGCCCATTTGACTCTACCACAATATCAGGCGTAATTTCAGTGCCATTACTACGCATTAAAAAAGATTTAGGAGTCTCAAACCCTTCAATATCGGCTTTAATACTTTCGTAACCCTTGTCTTGCAAGTAATTAACAGTTTTTTCAATTAGTTGTTGATGTTCTTCTCTATGCTCTGTTCTCATGTCTAACAAGATACGAAAAAATACTTAAAATAACAAATAACCAAGTAGTTAAGATGAATAAAACACAACTAATACTTATCTTTAACAGATGTCGTCAACCTCCAAAACCCATTCTATCCTTAAGAAGATCAAGCGCTTATTTATGGGCTTTGCACTTGCTTATGCAATCACATGTTTTGTCATTTATCTATTCCAAGAGAAGCTCATCTTTTTTCCAGAAAAACTTGCGCATAGCTACCAATTTAAGTTTGATCGACCTTTTGACGAATATCAGATTCCTATGCATGATGGCGTACTTTTAAATTTGCTCCATTTCAAAGCGGATTCATGCCGTGGTGCGGTACTTCATTTTCACGGCAACGCAGGTTCAAATCGGACATGGGGAGAGCGGGCCGAACTATTTACTTCAATAGGTTATGATTTTTTTGTATACGACTACCGCGGATTTGGCAAAAGTGAAGGCAAAATAAGTCAAGAAGACCAATTAATCGCAGATGCCGAAACGGTTTACCAATTTGTTGAATCAAAAATCACTGCGGCGAAAATTTCAATCGAAGGCTTTTCAATCGGATCGGGAATTGCTGTTCAGATTGCTGCCAAACATCCTATTCATCAACTCATTCTTCTTGCACCTTATCAAAGCTTAACCGCTCTCATGGGCCATAAATTTCCATTTTTACCTTCCTTTTTATTGAAGTATCCTTTAGCTTCTGAAGATTATTTTGAACAGATCAGCGCACCAATTACACTCTTTCACGGCACGGCAGATGAAACGATTCCACTTGAGAATTCAACCGAATTATCGAAACACTTTAAAGCGGGCGATCGATTAATAGTGGTTGAGGAAATGACGCATAACGGCCTTCCTTATTCAAGAACTTACCTCGATTATTTGGCTCGTTTTTAGGTCGATTTAGCGGCCTCTTTTTTCATAGAGACGCTTTAATTCAAGTGGGTCAATCGGTTGATAATTGTGTTTTTTCAAAAATGCAACTCCTTCATTTAAACGGTTTTCAATTGCATCAATTTTACATGGTTTTAAACCACATTCAACCTTGGTCAACAAATTACCGAGGATACTCATTTCAAATTTTGACTTGACGATCTTTTTCAAAAAAGCGTTGTAATGTGTATCATTTATCTCTTGAGGATCAAAGAAAAAGAGTAAACTCACACCAATAGTAAGTCGTCTATCGTGAATGATAAAAACCGAATAGCCGTCAATTACTCCTTCAAGATACACGTGCTCCTTATTTTCAAAACCCCTATTAAGCAAATCTGTATACGGTTGATTTGCATAGGCTTTCTTTCGAATTGCAGGCGTCCATTGATGATCAAAACGATCGCGAATTAAACCCACTAAAAACGGAAGAATGAGTCCAACAAAAATCAAAAAAGCACCCAGCATCAGATCGATTGATCCTTCATTTTGATACCAACCAAAAACGGCAATAGAGCCGAGCCCGACAAAAGGAAGAAAATAATACTGCTTAAATTTTTTCATGGATGCGTCTTTTCCGAAACTCAACATTAATAATTACCCGTCGAAGGTAAGCATTCTGAAAAAATCAACAGTGCTGAGCACTCATTAAACCTTAAGAAAGGAGGTTTCCCATTTCATCTTCATTTTCGGGATACTTTTCGGACGTAAAATGACTCACCAAGCGGTTAAAAAGTTGAAAACTGACAAATAAAAGCACAGGAATTGCTCCAAATGATAAAACAAACAACAACACATTTTCCATTTCACAAAAAATTTAAGCGTCCCTAAGGAGCATCTGATTAAAAAATAAGGGATTTAGGCTTGTTCAAATCTACTCTTCATACCTGATCACGATTACTTATTGAAAATGGTTGGTGGATTTAGTCGATTTTCTCAATAAATCGTAAATTGCAGGTAAGATGAAAAAAATTCTTTGCCTTTTCTCGTTTATTATGGGACTTCAACTGCAAGCAATTGCCGTAGAAATTGAGTTGTCCCGTTCAGCAATTGATCATGATGATTTAATAAAATACAATTTTAACAGTTCTGATTTTGAAAAATTTGAACGTGTTTTTGAAGATTCAATCCTCACTTTTTGTCAGCGATTCTCTTCAGGTCAAGAAATTAGAATCATACAAACCTTTGACCCGCAATTAAATCCATTCTATTCATTTTCTGCCAAACCCATGCTATCCGATTCGGTGCGCCATGCTTTGCAAAAATCATTAATGAAAATCGCCTCCATTAACAGCGCATATATTGCTTGCTCTTTCAGCTATTCAATTGTCATTAATGGCGGTTATCTAAAGCGAGATGAAACATTTTTGCCCCAGCTTGAACCACCACGTCAAAGCCGTCAAAACGAATATGCTGTCGCTACATTTGAAGAGAGTTATACTCTTTTAATTGATTGGATAAAATCCGGTGCAATGCCAATTTTGGTTGAAATAATGAGCGAAAATGGTGTTCATATTTCGGGCACCAATTCTTCAATTGAACGCACCAATGATGTCGTTCAACAAGATGCCAATCAATTGATTGAAATGCAAAATTTCGACACTTTTTATCACACTCATTTAAAAAACCTAACTGCTACACCCCAATTATTAGTTGCGATAAAAGCAATGCGCTTGGCTGCCCTCGGGCGCTTTGATCACGCGCAATTACTCACGGCCATGCTTTATCAATTTGAGTCTCGAAATTCACTAATCCGCTATTTATTGGACGAATTAGCATGGCGTTTAGCTTACTATAATCGACATGAAGGAATTATAGTCGCTGCGGTTGAATTTGAAACAAGCAATGAAAGGAAATACGCTTTAATCGATTCCATTCTTCGCATAAATCCAATGAGTACAATGGCCTTATACGCTAGTATAAACCCGGAAATCAATCATTTGGTGAGCACCTATCAGTATGCCGATTTATGGGAACGCTACAGCACGTCCAATCCCATGTATGTGTTAACGCGAAAAGCGAGCAGTGCAAAGGAAGCCTATCAAAACCATTTGCGATCAATTTCTTACGATTTATTTATGGATCCAGAAACGATTGCTTCGGCCCATGAAAACTATGCACAATTGGCCTTGGAAATTGAATCCTTTGATTTTGCGGCTGATTTATATTGGATGCTCATGAATACAACAAAGCAAAAACAAGATAATGAATTTGCCATGTCTAATCCTTCGCTTACAGAAGATCAACGATTAGCAAATCAACAGACCTATGAATTCAAGTTTAAGTATGCACAGTATGAACTTGGTGAGCACAGCGCGCTCGATAAAAAATCGATCAAAATGTTTAACCGGTATCGAAAAGAACTGAAACGAATTATGAAAAAAAGTGACGTCTATAAAAACTTCAAACTATGAAATTAGCGGTCATATTTTACCTACTAATAACCGTATCAACTTGGGGGCAAGATTTGACAATTACGGCAATTACAGCATTGGATACAGAAATTTATGAAACGTCAGGACTTCTCTTTTTAGACGATCGAGTAATCACCCATAATGATTCAGGAGGGCAACCTTGGCTTTACGAAATCGATACAACAGATGGAAGTGTTAGTCGAACGGTGGTGGTTGCAAATGCATCAAATATTGATTGGGAAGAATTAACCATGGATGAGCTGTATCTATACATCTGTGATTTTGGAAATAATTCGGGCACGCGCACCAATCTTGCCATCTACAAAATTTCAATTGAAGATTATTTGACCACGCCAAATGATACGGTTTATTGCGATACAATTCGGTTCTCCTATGCCGATCAGGATGACTTTACACCTGCCACATACACCACGAATTTTGACGCAGAAGCTCTGATTGCAGTGGGAGATAGTTTGTATATCTTTACCAAGAATTGGGGAAATTATAAGACACATATTTATCCCTTATCAAAAGTTCCCGGCGATTATTCAATCGAAAGAAGTGACGAATTGGTGGTGGAATGTTTGGTAACAGGAGCGGCCTATGACGAAGAAAAAAATGAATTACTACTCACCGGCTATACTTTGGTTGATCCCATACTTGTTTTTATCCATGATTTTGCAGGCGCGCATTTTTCGGAAGGCGCATTCATGCGTTATACTGCGGGACTTGAAGGGTCGATTCAAATTGAAGGTGTAGCACAGCTCGGAAACCATGAATTTTTGGTCAGTTCAGAAAAGAAAGGGAGTGACCCATCTATGTTACATCATGTTGAGTTCTCTAATTTTTTAGAGCTGTCGGACATGGTCACACCAAAAACAAGCTTAGCAGCAATTATAATCACACAAGCAATAGATTTGAGTGAATTTAATTTGGGCGATCAAGTGCTAATAGTCGATTTAAATGGACGTATTTGCATCCGAAGTTTCTCACCTGAAATTTACACAGCTGATCTTCAACCTGGATTATATATACTCTTCTTAATCGACGAAACAGGTCATCTCATTCTCCGACAAAAACTGATTAAGCTCAACTAAAATGGTCTAAAATTAGAAGCTGAATTTGTTCGATTTGGCATCACCCGTCCTCCTTTCAATGAATAAAAAAGAAAGAGCAGGGCGATAAAAATTAAAAACATCACCGTAGGAGCAATTCCATTGACATCAAAAAGGGCAAATATTTTAGCGACCATTAATTGAACCACCAATACAGCAATAAAGACATCAAAAATAACATGCTGACGCGTGCGAATCGCAACATTCATTTTATCGATTTTATTTTCAATTTTCACATGCTTGGCTTGCGGATGTCGCAACAGCATTTTCAAGTTTTTAATCGTTCTAAGGGATTGATTATAATGGCCTGCTCCGAACGAAAAAACAAGTATATTCAGACATGCAAAATAAACATATATCGCATAAGCTGACAAGCCTTAACGGTTCATTTTCCATGCAGTAGTTTCTGCTGGCAATGCAATAAATTCAGCTTCTTTACCGTATTTTTTAAAGACAGAGAATGCATTGAGTCCAATTGTTTCGGTTGCTTCGAGTCTCAGAAATTCAGGTTTAAAATAATCTCCCACAAAATTAATGGTGAAATTTCCGTTTCTAAATTCAGGATGATTAATAGCAAAACGGCAAAAGCCGAGTGTTGTGCTAAATCCTGCAATTTCATAATTCTCAATAGCCTCAAGCGTCTTTTCAATTGCCAGTTCGCGCGTTTCAGCATGAACGATCAATTTCGCGATCATTGGATCATAGGTTAACGGAATAGCCATTCCTTGCTCGTAACCACCATCTACACGAACCCCTAATCCTGTTGGAACTTTGTAATGCACTAAGGAACCTAAATCCGGTAAGAAATTATTTTCAGGATCCTCTGCATACACTCGAATTTCAATTGCGTGACCTTTTAATTTCACTTGATCTTGCGAATAGGACAGTTTCTCTCCACGTGCGATTTTAATTTGCTCCTCAACCAAATCTAATCCCGTAATCATTTCAGTTACGGGATGCTCAACTTGCAATCGCGTATTCATTTCGAGGAAGTAATAATTTTTATCCTTGTCCAATAAAAACTCCACTGTTCCGACCCCTTCATAATTACAAGAACGTGCAACAGCAATTGCTGCTTCACCCATTTTTGCACGAAGCGCGGCATCAACAACGGGAGACGGGGCCTCTTCCACTACTTTTTGATGACGGCGTTGAATTGAACATTCACGTTCGTTCAAATGTAAAATAGTACCATGTTGATCGGCAATTACTTGAATTTCGATATGTTTAGGTTGTTGAACAAACTTTTCAATAAAAACTGCACCATTTCCAAAAGAAGAAATTGCTTCCGATACCGCACGATCAAATTGGCTTTCAAATTCTGCAGTATTTTCAACAACACGCATACCTTTACCCCCGCCCCCAGCCGAAGCTTTAATCAAGATTGGATATCCAATTCCCTCAGCAATTTTCTTCCCTTCAGAAATATCCGTGATCGCTTCATCCGTTCCGGGTACCATTGGTACATTGAACTTTTTAACGGCTTGCTTTGCGTCCAACTTATCCCCCATCACATTTATCGCTTCAATTGAAGGACCGATAAATTTAATTCCTGCATCAGAAACACGCTGTGCAAAAACGGCATTTTCAGAAAGAAAACCATACGCTGGGTGAATTCCTTCCGTTCCAGTTTGAATGGCCACTTCTAGAATTTTGTCCATGTTCAAATAACTCTTGGCAGGAGCAGCTTCACCAATGCAATAGGCTTCATCTGCAAATTTCACAAAAGGAGCATCTGCATCAACATCTGAATAAACAGCTACACTTTCGATATTCATCTTTTTAAGTGTCTTCATTATTCTCAACGCAATCTCTCCGCGGTTGGCTACTAAAACTTTTTTCATTTCTCTATTTTTCTTAAAAATTATGTATAATCGGCAGCTAACTACCTTCTATTATTTTCTCCTTTGCACCTTCAACGGGTTTCTTTTTACCATTTGATTTGTCTTTTTTGTAGTCGACATCATTGGCTTTACTTCTAAAGATATTTAAAAATCCTTGAAGCAATTTAAATTCTTTCGCATTATCAAAAACTTCTGAATAATGATAACTCACCCCTTGCGTGAATGGCCCTTTTTCAGCGTCACTGCCTTGATTTGATGAATTAAAAATGTTAACGGTTGATGAACCATCATCATTGAGGCGGTATTCAACCACTACATCACCGATAATTCCTCCCGCACTCGTCTCCGTTCCTGACATCACCCCCAAACTAGTAGTGATGGTTATTTTTTCTCCAACCTGCCTCGAAAATCCTATTTCACCTGATGTAGAGCTTAAATCTGCAGCAATCGCATATTTGCTACTCACGCTCCCTAATATTTCATTAATTTGACCTTCTGCAAAATCGATTGCCGCGTTGCCAGAACCGCCAGCACCTCCATTTGTTGATAAAAATTTACCAAAAGCCAATAAGGCGATAAATTGTTTATTTAACTCATCTTGATCTGCTTCTATTGAGCGCAAAGCCGTCTGCCCAACATCATCAGCGCGGGGAGCGCTTATTTTAAAAGAAATGATTGGTTCCATGAGTGTATTACTCATTTTAAGTGTTGCGATAACCTCTTCCTTGTCTCCACTACGATCTTCAATTCCAGGCGGTAAAATAGGTTCTAAAGAAACCTCCGTCAAATAATCCGCATAAATTTCAATGAGTGCATCATACGGCGAGCCTGTCCAGGCCAAATTACTACCATTTCGGATCTCAAAATCTTTGCTCACTAAACCTTTTACACGCATAAAATAGGCTCCTTCGTAGATGGTGTATTTGCCTCTCATTTCCATCTCCCCATATTCATCCATATTTAACTCGATACTCCCTTCACCTTGATCGACCACAATTTGATCTTCATAAATCGGATCAAAAACAATCGTTGCTTTCGTTTCTTTCGATATGTTGAACTTCATTTTCATGACAAGTCCTGAACTTTCAAGTTGATTGATGACCTCCCCATTTTCTTCCCTTTTTGAAGGCAAAATCGTGTCAAAAACGATAAAAGAAGATTCTTCGAGATCGCCAGCACCGTACATAGCTAATTTAAGATCTGTTCCCTTAAGTGTTGTGGCATTGATACTCATTTCTGTTAAATCGGGTGTGCCTTTGATCGAAACATCCCCATTAACATAAGCCTTTCCATAATAAAAGTCACCATCTCTATAAAAAGTATTCATGGCTAGAAAACGTTTATCCGTGCCAACTCCGAGCATATCTAGACCTATAATATAATTCCAATCGCCCCAATCTTTATGCTTCAAATTCATTGTGCACAGGGCTTTATTCCCTTCTTGATCAAAGACTTTTAATTTGTCAGCTGTGATCTTATTTGGGGTAAAATTGAGGACGCCAGCCAATCCAAATCCGACATTTAACATGGGCACTTTAACCTTTGTTGAGAGCAACTCAAGGGAACCATTGATTGCTGGACTCACTAATTCTCCGGTAATTTTTAATTTACCATTCAGGATTCCTTCAATATCCGTATACAATTCAGGATCTGAAAATGCATTCAAGAATCCAATATCTGTATTATCAAAAATCAGATCAACGGCTAAATTTTCTTTCTTCAAATCGGGGTAATAATGGCCATCAAATTTAAAGGTCTCTTTTTTATCCCGCTTTAAGTTCCCAAAAATCTGAACACTGTTTGTCGCCTTATTCCATTTATTATCCACTAATAAATCACCCACCAATTCGCCATCAATAACTAATCCCTTAATATCGGAGAGAGACATAAAACGGATATTCTTATACACATCAGACACTCCACCATCAATATTGAGCACTCCGCCTATTGTTAAGGCCCCATCCAAAATACCATTCAAATCGGCTAAGTCAAAATCACGCACCTGAAAATAAAGCCAATCTTTTGGATCTTTAGATAGCTTGCCCTCCACATTTACGAGGTGATTCTTATTGGTGATGTCAAATTCAGAGAACTGCATAAAATCAGGAGTCCACACAAATTTTGACTTCGGACTGATACTCCACTTCTCCGATTGCAAGAAAAAGAAAGAAGGATTAAATTCGGTACTTACTTTTTGCAATGAATCGATTTCTGTGGTGAAAGCAAATAAGGCTGGTTCAACATCTCCATATCTGTCCCAACCAATATTGGTTGAAAAGTGATTGTCTTTTATGTAGGAGAAAAGAGCTGCATTTTTAACACCCAAACTATCTGACAATTGAACGAGGCCAATTTCGTACTGCACACTTGCTCTCAAACTATCAAATTGATTATTAAGTAGGATGTCTGTAAACTTCATTTCCTCATACGTCACCAAATCTGACTTAAACTCAAAGGTTAACTTTTTTGTTGCACGAGAATAGGAGGATCTAATCCTAGATTCTTCAGCGACATAGATATTTGGATCAACAAATTGAAGCAGTGGATTAATATTCTTGAGGTTGACACGCAAATCATAATACTCATTCTTAGATGCACTTGCATCTGTTTCGTCAATTAAATTATTCATCACACGCGCAAGTTGATTTTGCACGACGGGCCATACATTTTGAAGATCAAATTTACCTGACAGGTTGAAATCAATATAATCTGAATACAGATTGACACTGTCGGATGTTTCGCTGCGCGAAATACTCAGATCCATTTTCTCCATCTTGAAATCAAGCGGTCCTTCTTTATAATCCAAATCTCGAATCGACAGAGTTCCCGTAAGTTCATCAAGTGACGTACCTTCAATGTGTACTTCAATTTTAGACTGTAAACGATCGACAAACTCCGCCTTCTTATAATCTAATTCAGTTAAACTCGCATTGTCTATGCGTACGACAAAGTCGAATTTCATCTTACCTTTTAGGTCAACCGACCCGTCATAATTCAGGGCTAAATTATCATCTTCAATGTCAATAATCCCTGTAAATATTTCGTTTTTAAATTCTCCCTTTCGAATGTTTATACCTTGATAAGCATATCCATCCAATTCGATTTGCTCAAAAGATCCAACAAATTTGAGATCCATCTGCTCAAGACTCGTTCCTTTAGAACCTTTTCCTATAGACACATATCCCGTTGTAAGACCCAATAAATCATTTCCAGTTAAGGCCCCTAAATTCAGATTTTCAACAATTAAATCTTTCCCTAAACCCGTTTCCAATCCTGATTGATAATTGAGAACACCAGCTTTGTCCATAAAAAATCGCAGGCCATATTCGGAGGAGACATTGCCGATACCAGACGTAAGATAACCATCCACTTGGAAGTCTGTCAAATAACCCGTAAAATGTCCGTTCACCAATTGAATGTTGCCCGCTTCAGTCATACTTTCAGGCAAAACCAAGTAATCTTCCCCTCCCAAAAAAGGGGTTAATTTAAGACGCTGAATGTCAATGACAGTTGTTTGTAGCAGTACAATCTCTTCTTGAAAGAGCGCTTCATCAGGTAGATCAAAATTTGGTATTTGGAAATTTCCACGCAATACTGTAGACGTTAGCATTGAAAGATCCAAACTATCTAAACGCATGCCATAAATGGGACCAGTAAGCAGAACATTATTCAGCTTAATCTTTGCATCCATTCCGTAAATGGAAGGTGAAAAATAAGCGATATCGCCCATATCAATCACTGAATTACGGATATTCCCTTTAAAATAAACTTGGTTGACAAAATCAGAAAAATCTTCGGAACCATTTGGCGTTCTCAATTGGAATTGATCTGAGATTAAAATTGAATTATTGTAAGCGAGTGTGAGCTGGTCTAATTGAATCAAGGTGGAACTGTACAAAATACCCGCAGATAATTTAGACAATGCAAAACCACTTTGTTCTTGAAAATGCAAATCTTCTAACTGCACGCGAATTTCATCTCCTTCCATGGAGAATTCAGAAAACTCACCTGACAAATGGCGAATAGCAAGGTTCGAATAATCTAATCCAAAGGTTGTTTTTTCCGCGTTTTCGTCTTGGTATTTAAAATTAATATCCTCCAACTTCAACTTACGGACATTGATTTCAAAACTAGAGGTCGTTGTATCCTCTTCGGTACTGGCAAAATAATCGACTAAGTGTTGAAAATTAAAAGTTGAGTCGTTGGCATATTTCACCATACGAACGGTTGCATTTGTTAGGCGCACCTCATCCAAATCCACAAATGATTGAGAAAGACTAAAATCAGCAATATTGATGCGCATTTCTTGCGCATACAAGAGCGTATCTTTAATTTTATCTTCTACATAGACGCCCTGAATATCAACTAAGTCGAAAAAAACAATATCCACCTTGTCGATACGCACCTCTGTATCCAATTCACTCGAGAGATAGGCCGCAGCAGATTGAGCCAGGAGTGTTTGGAAATACGACATGCGTATTCCGAATGCAAAAACAATTAAAATGAGCGCTGTAAATTCGATTAAAAGATAAATCGAAGCACCAATTCCTTTGAGTATTTTCCTTAGTTTTGTGATAGAAAATAATTTTTTGCTAAAAATAGTAAATTGAACGATAAGGACATCATAATTTTAGGAATAGAATCATCATGTGATGACACTTCAGCCGCTATTTTAATTAACGGCAAAATTCATTCCAATATTGTCGCAGGGCAAGCGGTGCATGAAAAGTTTGGAGGGGTTGTTCCAGAACTTGCATCACGAGCGCATCAACAAAACATTATTCCGGTTGTACACCAAGCCTTAACAGAGGCTGGGGTTGACAAAAAAGAGCTAAGTGCCGTAGCATTTACGCGCGGACCCGGTCTATTGGGATCGCTCATTGTTGGTACAAGTTTTTCTAAAAGTTTTGCATTGGGATTAACTATTCCATTGGTCGAAGTCAACCACATGCAAGGACATGTTTTGGCCCACTTTATTGAGAACGAAGAAAACCGTTATCCGACCTTCCCATTTATCTGTATGACTGTTTCTGGAGGACATACACAACTTGTTTTGGTAAAGGATTATTTTGACATGGAAGTGATTGGGCAGACAATAGATGATGCGGCCGGAGAAGCCTTTGATAAAGCTGCAAAAATAATGGGCGTCCCTTATCCAGGTGGACCGTTAATAGATAAATACGCAAAAGAGGGCGATCGTAAAAAATTTAAATTCCCAATCAGTAATTTACCGGGCTATGATTATTCATTTAGTGGGTTAAAAACGAGCATTCTTTATTTTTTACAGAAAGAGATGGCAAAAAATCCACTTTTCATCACTGAAAATTTGAATGATATTTGTGCGTCTTATCAAAGTACAATCATTCAATCCTTGTTCAAAAAACTCCTCAAAGCAGCGCAAGATTATAACGTGAAGGATATTGCCATTGCAGGTGGTGTTTCAGCGAATTCATTGCTGCGTAGTGAACTGTTAAGAATTGGTCAACGCGAAGGATGGAATACCTTCACCCCCCCCTTTTCATACTGCACAGACAATGCTGGAATGATTGCAATTGCTGGCTATCACAAATATTTAAAGGGAGAATTTGCTTCTCAAAATGTTGTGCCTGATGCGCGGATGAAAATCTAATTACAGTCCTTAATTAGCGAATTCGGATCAAAAAAAATCCCTCCAACGGACGTTAAAGGGATTCTTTTATGCAAAATTTATTTTCGAATTATTCGGTAATAATTGACGTTTTTAAACCAAATTTTTCTTCTGCCATTTCAGAGATATATTCCCCAATTGCCAAAGATGCAGTTGCTGCTGGCGAAGGCGCATTTAAAACATGGATACTGTCCTCTGTGTGCTCAATTCTAAAATCATCTCGGGTATCGCCATCTGCTCCTAACAACAAAGCTCTAACCCCGGAGCGACCAGGATGAATATCTTCCATAGTTAAGGAAGGAATCATTGTTTGTAGTGTCTTTAAAAATAATCTTTTTGAAAACGCACGACGGTACTCATTGATACCGAACTTCATATTGCCAAAAAAGAGTTTCCAAGTCCCTCCATAAGAAAGCGCATCCACCGTATCTTTAAAGTTGAAATCAGTTTTTCCATACCCTTCTCTTTTAAAGGTAAACACAGCATTTGGACCACATTCTGTTTCACCATTCGTCATTCGTGTAAAATGAACACCTAGAAATGGAAAATCAGGATTTGGAACAGGATAAATCAGGTGCTTCACTTTATGCTTTGCTTCTTCGGTCAATTCATAATAATCACCTCTAAAACCAACAACTTTTTCTTTCAAATCAACTTGATCCGCTTTTGCCATTCGATCTGCCTGCAACCCCGCGCAAAAGATCAATTTCTTTGCTTTTTGAACCGTTTTTTCGGTCACAACTTCTTTGTAACCGTCTTTTGTATTGATAGCAATTACTTTTTCTCCCAATACCAATTTGGAATTGGGTTGTTTACCCAATGCAACCTCAACCATCTTATTTGTTGCGCCAACAAAATCGACTATACCTGTACATGGAACATGAATGCCACCTATACTCTCAACAAAAGGTTCTATTTCTTTCACCTGATCAGCAGTGATCATCTCGATTCCTTCTGTGTTATTTGCTATTCCGTTCTGAAAAATTTTATCCATAAATGGTAATTCCTCTTTCTTGGTCGCAACAACAACTTTACCGCAAACATCATGCGCTACCCCATATTGTTTTGAAAATGCAACGAGTTCATGTCTTCCTTGCACACAATTTTTTGCTTTGAGTGAGCCTGGTTGATAATAAAGTCCTGAGTGAATAACTCCGGAATTATGGCCAGTTTGATGACTTGCCAATTCCTTCTCCTTTTCAATTAGAACAATTTTTAGATCAGGATTTCTCATTTGCAATTTATAGAAGGTTGCAGCACCTACAATTCCTCCTCCAATAATTGCGACGTCAAATGTTTCGTTATTTTCCAATTTCTGTATATTTGATACAAAATTAATGAAAGATACGCTTTGAACAATTCTGTACCGAAAAAATTGCAAACAGTCTACTTTCAAAATTTGGATGCAGCGCGATTTATTGCGGCCTTCGCTGTACTTTTACTCCATTTTTCAAACGAAGTCCGTGGTCTTTTTCCTTACCTTGGCGATTCATCCTCATTCAAAATTATTTATTTATTCACAGGAAAAGGAGGTTTGGGAGTTGATTTTTTCTTTGTATTGAGTGGGTTTTTAATCACATTTCTGATCTTTCAGGAACAAAAAACGCATGGCAAATTTCATTTAGGCTATTTCCTGGTGAGAAGAACGCTTCGTATTTGGCCGCTTTATTTTAGCATTGGAATTGTAGGTTTTATTATTTTTCCCGCTTTTATCGACGGCTATTTTACGAGACATGAACCGCTGTATTATTTTCTGTTTCTCGCTAATTTTGATGAAATATGGAACGGCGCAAACGATACGGTCAATTTTCTTACATCTCCATGGTCCGTAGCAGTCGAAGAGCAATTTTATCTTTTTTGGGGAATCGTTTTAAGCATTGGATTTCGCCTTCGAAAAATGTCCTTTCCACTCTTACTGATTCTTCTCTATGTTATATCCTTCATTTTTAGCTGGATAAACAAAGAGAATGAAGCAATGCTGTACCTTCATACCTTGGCGGTTTGTCAAGATATCTTAATGGGTGCTTTTCTTGGATGGAGCGTTTTTAAAGGGCTAAAATGGGTGGACAAAATCCAATCAATCAGTAAACTTCAGGTATTCACTATTTATCTTTTGGGATTTGCGATAATTCTTGCTAAAAATAAACTATTCCAAGGTGATTTAATACTTCTCGAGCGATTTGTATTGTCCTTTTTCTTCGCTTTTATTATTATCGAACAAATTGGAGGAAAACATTCACTTTTTAAATTGGGAAGGATTAAACTCTTTACGTATTTGGGTAAAATTTCGTATGGAATTTATATGTATCATTTGGTCGTGATGTATCTTTTAGTTCATTTTATCGACTTTAAATCAATTGGATTGATCCCAACACTAATCATATTTGGCAGTGCTAGTTTATTATTCACGTATGCGGTTTCTGCCTTATCTTACCGTTTTATCGAATCTAAATTTTTAGCTTTGAAACCAAAAGTCAAAACCGAATGAAAAGTGCAGTACTAATTGGCCTCTTTATCTTATTCTCTGCTTCAGATGGAAGTGCGCAGAATGACTCAATACTTAAAATAGAGTCGCTTGAAAATGTAAATATCAATTCGACAAACACGAAGGAGTCGTTTTTTTCGCGCGCCTGGTTGCCCGTAGGATTGAGTATAATAAGCGTTGACTTAATGCGCGATTCGACGAAGTACGGATTGCAACGCTTAGCACGATCGTTTGTAGCGGATACTTTTCGAACTCATGTGGATGATTACATTCATTATGCTCCAATTATCATGATGTATACGGCAGATTTATTCAAAGTGCCGGCAAAAAACACCGTTTGGAATCAAACCAAATATTTAATCATGTCGGAAGCGATTACATCAGGAATTGTGTGGGGATTAAAACTTGGATTAGGTATTCAACGTCCAAATAATGGGGCTTATACGGCATATCCTTCGGGACATACTTCACAAGCATTTGTCCAAAGTCAAGTCTTGTACAATGAATTTAGAGAGACAGCCCCTTTACTTGCTGCTAGCGGTCATTTATTTGCAATTACCACTGGTGCTTTGCGTGTATTGAATAATAGACACTGGGTACCGGATGTCCTAATGGGTGCAGGAATTGGAATTTTGGTTACGAACCTTATTTATCATTATGAACCGCTTAAAAACTGGAATCCTTTTCAGAAAAAGCGGACCAATGTAAATCAACTTGACTTGTCCTTTACTCCATCACTCAACTCAAATTATGTTGGGGGACAATTTAGAATTAGACTTTAATCATTTGTCGAAAGTAGAGCACGCTATTTTTTTGTATTTTAGAGCAAAAACAACCCCTAATGAAGAATTTTACGGCGTTTGAAATACAAGGAATTGGCGTACAAATCTTTCATGACAGACATGTTGAAGTGATATATCCAAGTGAAATTGAAATCACGCTGGAAATAGCAAAAGACATTGAATCCTCCATCATAAAGGTAATAGGTGCTGCCCGATTTTATCTGATTGTCAACTTTGAAAATGTGTTTGGACAAATGCCAGATGAAGTTCAAAATTTTTACGCAAACGAAGCAAAATCAAGACACCAAATTATTTCTGCTATTTATGTCATAAATAATTTACCCATTCGGATATTGGCAAAATTTCATATTCGGTTTTTTAAACCAACCTACCCTGTTATTCTCCTAGCGTCCCAAAAGGATGCGATTGATTGGATTGAAGCGGATCGAATTAAGCGGAGTCAATAAAAAGACGTTCATGATTGAAAAGTAATTAGTTGGATCATTTTTAGTATTTTCAAACCAAAAAATAAAATGGAAATTCTTGATTACGGGTATTGCAAATTGACTGTTGTTCCGATTAGAGCATCTAATTCTGATGCGAGTGAAATTGTCACACAACTTTTATTTGGCGATCTTGTTGAGATCATTGAAAAAGGTAAACCGTGGATAAAAATTCGATTCCCGCAAGAAAATTACGAGGGTTGGATGGACTTTAAACAATTGACGTACCTGAATCATTTAGAATATAAAACATTGCTGAATGAACCTGTTACTTACTTAAAAGATGCCATGGCATTCGTGAAAGGACCGACAGGTTTGCAAACACTCTTTTTAGGTTCAGCTTTGCGCAATCTTAATGCAAGCAGCATGAGACTCGGTGAGGAAACGTATACGTTTTTGCAAGCTCCAAACCAAGAAAACAAATCTTTGGTTGAAAAAGCAATGGCCTACCTCAACGCACCCTATCTTTGGGGAGGCAAATCACTGTTTGGTATTGACTGCTCTGCTCTCGTCCAAAATTGTTTAAAAGCCGAAGGAATAATCTTACCGAGAGATGCTTCGCAGCAAGTTAATTCTGGAATTTCGGTTAATTTTGAAGACCGGCAAGTGGGCGACATTCCTTTTTTTATTAATGCAAAAGGCAAGGTACACCACGTCGGAATTCTAATCAATAAAAATGAAATCATTCATGCGGCCGGTCAGGTTAGAATCGACCAATTTGATGACAGAGGGATCTTCCGAAAGGACTTTGACGATTATACACATCAGTATTACTCAATTCGGAGAATTGGCTAATGGAATTATTCTCTAAACTATTTTTAATCGGAAGTACAGGACTGTTTTTAGCCTTTCTTTTGCACTTAATTGATCACCCAAAGCGAATACAAATTGGAGTGGGAATTTATCTGCTTGTCATTTTATTAATTGTATCAAACAGTCCCCTACTTGCCATACTTTACACATTAGTCGGTTCGCCCTTCATCATCTTCCTCGACTATAAAAGAATTAATTGGAAAAAGGGAATTATTTATGTGGCGGCAAGTATTACGGTGCTCTTTATTACCTCTCGCTACTTGATTCATTTCATACCTTTCTACATCTATCCCGTTTTTGTTTTTGCTTACGTATTGATCGCAAAAAAAAATAGTCCAATACACATTGAAGAGAACGTTAATTAAATGGTATAATTGAAACCACTATTTATTTCGTAGCGCACCCAAAATTGCAACTAAGGCAAGCGGAAGAGGTACATACCAAAAATCCTTTAATTCGGAAAGATGGCTCGAATTATTTCCGATCAGATACATAGCAATTGACGATCCAACCATTAAAACAGCCAGAATCGCAAATAAAATTTTATTCATCCTATTTATTTTATAAATTCAAAAGATACACAAAATTTAAATTTGACTTAAAAAAAGAATAAAAATCACCGTCTAATCAACGGCATCTTACTAACTTCGTCCTGCAAACTAATTCTTTTCCAAATTGACTGTAATAACGCCTTTCAGAGCCATTCGTCCAACAAGAGACAAAGCGTATTTAGTGGCGACGCGCCCATTTTATGCGTACAATAAAACGGTGCTTCAAGCTAAATTGGAACACAATCCATATACTTTTTTGCACGTCATTAATCCTGAATTTCACACGGACGATAAGACAGAGCCGAATACACCTGAACGCTATCAAAAAGTTCGCAATAAATTTGATGAATTTTTGCGCGAAGGTATTCTCATACAAGATCAAAAAGCGTGCTTTTACCTTTATCGTCAGACGATTGAAGGGCATGAATACACGGGTATAATTGGAGGTGCTTCGGTGGATGAATACAACGAGGGGAGAATTAAAAAACATGAAGAGACATTGACAGATCGGGAAGAAATGTTTTCTCATTTTTTAAAAATCGTTGAATTCAACGTAGAACCCGTTCTGCTTTTTCATCAGCGAAATGAAGACCTTATAAAACTCTACGCACTCATCATGTTGGATCGTCCGGAATATGAATTCAGTTCATGGGACAAAGGAAAACATGAATTGTGGGTGGTAGAGGATAAAACATTGATCAATAAAATAGAGCAATGCTTCGACAAAATGAAGGATATCTACATTGCAGATGGACATCACCGTTGCTCTTCATCTGCAAGACATAGTCTTACCAATGATCATAAAACCAGTCCATTTCAAGATCAATTTTTAGCCTGCTATATTGCTGAAGATCGCATGAAAATATACGATTACAACCGATTAGTTAAAGACCTCAACGGACTGAGCAGTGCTGATTTTATTGAGCAAATAGCCGAATCTTTTTTAGTAACCAAAATCAGAAATGAAGATGCTGCTCCCTTTGGATTGCATGAAATTAGCATGTATCTTGATGGGCAATGGTATAAACTGACCGCCAAAGAAGGCACCTTTGATCGACTGCATCCGGTATACCGATTAGACACAGATATCTTGACCAAAAATATTTTAGCGCCTGTATTAAATATCAGCGATTTGAGAACTGATACTCGTATTTTCTTTATTGACGGGCGAGCTGGCATGGCTGGAATTAAGGATGCTGTAGATGAAGGCAAAGCAACAGTAGGGTTTGGTTTATTCCCCGTTTCAATTGAGCATTTAAAGAAGGTGGCCGACGAAGGGTTGATCATGCCACCAAAATCGACTTGGATAGAACCTAAAATTAGAAGTGGACTGACTATTTTTCCACTTGACGCTTAGTGAATACATCATGATAAAAGAAAATTTAGAACAAATCAAAAGTAGCTTGCCGGATCACGTTCAGCTTGTTGCTGTTTCAAAGACTAAGCCACTGCCTTTATTGCAAGAAGCATATGATGCGGGGCAACGCCACTTCGGTGAAAATAGAGTGCAAGAATTGGTCGATAAATTTGAAGCACTTCCCACCGATATTCATTGGCATATGATTGGTCATTTGCAATCTAAAAAAGTAAAATACATTGCGCCATTTGTATATTTGATTCATGGCATAGATTCACTCAAACTGCTGGAAGAAGTAAATAAACAAGCTGCGAAGAATGATCGAATTATCGATTGCCTTCTCCAATTTCATATCGCATCAGAAGATACCAAATATGGTTTCTCTTTCGAAGAAGTTGATGAACTCTTGGGTTCTGCCGATTTTTTTCAGCTAAAAAATGTACGGATCGTAGGGGTGATGGGCATGGCCACTTTCACGGATGACACAAATGTAGTTCGGTGTGAATTTGCGACACTTTATAATTATTTTAATTTACTCAAAAACAAGCACTTCAAATTTGCTCCTTACTTTAAGGAAATATCCATGGGCATGAGTGGTGATTATTTAATTGCTGTAGAAGAAGGAAGTACCATGGTACGCGTTGGCAGTTCTATTTTTGGAGGACGTTAATGATAGGAATCAAGCAATTAGCTTACGGATGTCATTAATTTAGATCTTTGCTTGTGATCAAGAAAAATGATTAGTTTTAAAACATGGGATTAGTTGGATTATTAGATGATTGTTTTGGTGATTCATGGGTACTCATGCATGAAACGAGCAATGCGTTTGCACCGTATGAAGCAATCACCTTGTTTTTCCCGATTATACTTCTCATACTGGTCTATGCCATTCGAAAACGCAAATTAATTCAAATCCCAAATGACAATTCGGTCAATTATGATGTATTGATGCAAGCAAAAGAAAAATCATTGCATTCGGTAAGTGAAAGACCTCCTTTTTCCGATTTTGCTCCTACTAAATTTTACCGCGGTTTTTTAGTATTGCTCACGATAAGCTGTCTCATTGCTGCGTCTTCATAGCCTTAAATTAAAATATTGTTGTCTTGGCTCTAAAGGTCTAAACACATTAAATCGTTTATTTCACGCATCCGAAAGCCGCTTATAACATCCGAAATGCTAATTTTGCAATTCATTTAATTTAGGCAAGTGGAATTACCAAAAATCATATTAAAATCAGGAAAAGACAGATCGATTATTCGCAACCATCCATGGATTTTCTCAGGTGCTATTCAAGAGCGTATAGGAGAAATCACAGAAGGTTCATTGGTAGATGTGCAAAATCACAGAGGACGACATTTGGGATATGGCCATTTCCAAACCGGTAGTATAATGGTCCGCATTCTCTTGTTCGAAAATGAATTACTCACGGATAATTTATATGAAAATCGTATCCGCTCTGCGTATAAGTTAAGACAATCCTTGGGATTGGCTGATACAGATCCTAAAGCGACTGAAGCGACAAGCATCTTTCGCCTCATTCACGCTGAAGGAGATTTTTTGCCGGGATTAATTATAGATTGTTACAATGGTAATTTGGTTATTCAATGCCATAGCATTGGTATGTATTTAGATGTTGATAAGATTAAAGACGCGCTTTTAACTGTAATGGGTGACGACGTGAATTCGATCTACCTAAAATGTACAGGAACGCTTCCGAAAGATTATGCAGATTATAAAGGTGATGGCTTTATCCATGGAGAAGTCGAAACGCCTCAGATTGCACTGGAATATGGAAATAAATTTGCCATTAACTGGATCACAGGTCAAAAAACAGGTTTCTTTATCGATCAACGAGAGAATAGAAAACTTCTTGGTCGCTATGCAAAAGACAAAAAAATCCTAAATACCTTCTGCTATTCGGGCGGATTTTCTGTGTTTGCCTTAAACGCGGGAGCACGTCTCGTTCACTCGTTAGACGCTTCGCAAAAAGCAATTGACTTAACAGATGAAAATATTGAATTGGGACAATTTCCCACAGAAAAGCACAAGTCGATTGTGGCTGATGCAATGGAATACATGAAGGATTTACCCGAAGATTATGACATTATTGTACTTGATCCTCCTGCATTTGCAAAACACAGAAGTGCAAAGCACAATGCTGTGCAAGGATATAAGCGTCTAAATGCTCATGCAATTAGACAAATTAAACCGGGCGGAATCATTTTTACATTCAGCTGTTCGCAAGTGGTAGACAAATTATTATTTACCAATACCGTGATTGCAGCCGCAATTGAAGCCAACCGTAAGGTTCGTATTTTGGAGCAATTGCATCAACCTGCTGATCATCCAATTAACGCAAACCACCCTGAAGGAGAGTACCTGAAAGGGTTGGTGATTCATGTCGAATAAATGGAGGTCTACTCGTATAAACGAATAATTCAGATTACGGCTCCACTCATGTTAGGCACTTTTGTTCAGTCAATTGTGACCATGACGGACGGAATTTTTGTGAGCAAATTGGGAACTTTAGAAATTGGTGCTTTTGGCAACGGTTCACTCCTTTATTTGGCTTTTTTCATGCTTTGTAGAGGGCTCGCTGATGGCGCTCAAATAACGATTGCAAAGCTAAAAGGTGAAGGCCTCTTCTCCAAAATTGGCGAAACGCTAAAGGCTACACAGATTTTTCAATTGATCATAACTGGTTTTATTTTATTCACTTTTATCCTTTTTGGTAATCAATTAATTGACTTGTTCAATGCGGACTCTCCAATAAATGAACCCATGAAGGATTTCATTAATGTTCGCCTGTGGGGATTGGTTTTTGCCACGCAGCATATTGTGCTAGTCGGTTTTTTTATTGGGCTCGGACGTACATCTATAATTATGACTTCCGCACTAATCATTGCCGTGTGCAA
>Ga0222659_1000324_pt1 | contig 32064 bp, 28 predicted proteins | sample AntAcemetagen547_FD_179850 | JGI IMG/M metagenome (GOLD analysis project Ga0222659, IMG submission 179850) | Saline water microbial communities from Ace Lake, Antarctica - #547 | ecosystem: Environmental > Aquatic > Non-marine Saline and Alkaline > Saline | place: Antarctica: Ace Lake...
CCTTTCTACAACTTGCTTCATCTGGAAATTTATCTGCGAATTCCAATATTGTCATACCTTTTTTGTTTATTTGTACAACACAAATAAAGCCGTTGACAACGTAAACTATTTACGTACTGGTATAAAGGCGGGGAATCAATTAATTTACGTATTTTTATTAAATAGGATGATAAAGATGATGAACCCTTTTCCGAATGATAATAAGATTGAAAATTTCACGCGGAACTTGACGGATTTTTCCTTTGCTTCGGTCGTCATTTGTCCACGAAACAGGAACCTCTGAAATGATAAAGTTTAGATTGCGCGCGAGACAAAGTGCTTCTAAATCAAAAGACCATTCGTTGATGGTGCATTGCGAAAAGATGGTTTTAGAGGCTTTTGATGAATAGGCTTTAAAGCCGCAATTTGGATCAACGATTCCCGGTAACAAAAAGCCTTGAACAATTTTATTTGCCAGCCGACTCCAAAGCCTTCGATAAAATGGTTGAGCTTTGACGATAGTCGAGGTTGATAAATAGCGTGAACCTATTGAGATATCGGCTTTCCCCTCCATTATTGGAGCGATTAAATGAGGTAGATCTTCGATTGGTGTAGAGCCATCAGCATCCGAAAAAATATTTATTTCGCCTAATGCTGCCAACATTCCTACACGAACTGCCTGCCCTTTTCCTTTGTTTGTTTCAAGCTTAAGTACTCGTAAATGAGGAATCGTAAGTTGAAGGCTTTGTACTAATTCAACTGTTTTGTCGGTAGATCCGTCGTCCACCACTAAAATTTCGTAGGTATTGGGTTGTTTTTGTAAAAAATTACTGAAGTTGAGAAGAGTAGCTCCTATTCTTGCTTCTTCATTATAGGCTGGGATCACTATGCTTAAATTTGTCATAATTCATTTTTTAAATTTATTCAACAAACATACATGTGAGAAGTGGTTTAAACGAATTAAGATGTTTTATTTCCGTATCTTTAAATCATTATATTAGGTGGCATTTATACCTATAAACGACAATTATTAAATAAATTACCGTACTTTAAAAAAGTTGAAAATGGATGATTTACAACAGATAATACATTCGCTTACCGATCATGAACAAAAAGAATTCCGGCAATTTATTCAGCGAAATCGGTTTAAAACTTCGCGGATTGATTTGGATTTATTTAATCTTTTTGTAGTTGAAAAAGAGTATAAAAAGGATGAAATAGTTGCGCTGTTATATGGGGAATTGGTTGATCGAAACGCCTACCACAGTGTTCGGAAAAGGTTGGTTAAACACTTGAATGATTTCATTTATCTACGTCAAATAGATGCGGACGAAAGTTTGGAGGCCGAAATTGTAAAAAACCTAATTTTAGTCCGGCATTTATTTACAAATAACCTAGAGAAATTAGCGTGGAAACAGTTAAGAAAAAGCCAAGATTTAGCGGAAAAATCGGAACTTAATCAACAATTACAATTGATTTACGAATTGCAAATTGAGAATTATGATTCGACATGGGTGCATGATTCATTAAAAGACTTGGTTAAAAAACGCAAACGAATTGCTGAATTGGCACAAGAGGATCAGAACTTAAAAATAATTGGAAGTTTCGTCAAACAAGAATTGGAAAAGGTCAAAATAAAAGCTCAAGACATAGATTTAGAGAAAATTTTAGATCTTTTATTGAATACGTTTGAAATGCAAGATTCACTGTTTAGACGTCCGAAATTACGCTATAATTTTGTCTTAATCGCAAGAGGAATCATCTTGGCAAATAAGGAGTTTTTCGCATTTGAGGATTATGTGATACAGAATTATAATAAAATCAACGCATCCGGGTATTTTGATTTAAGACCGTCTAATCGTCTGAATATGTTATATATTATTGGTCATACACTTTACAGGAATAAGAAGTTTGCAGCAGCTCTTGATTATTTGGATGAGATGGGTGTTTATCTATGTCAGGTCACAAAAGGTGTGTCCAATCGCTTCAATTCAAAGTATCATTTGCTGAAAGCAGCTTGTGAAAATTTAAATGGAAATTTGGATGCTGCGATCGCCATTCTTGATGAGTTGCAGGGTGGAAAATTTGTGTCAAAAGAAGATCCTTTCAATACACAATTAAACCTATCTATTTATTATTTTCAGAAAGGTGAATTTAAAAAAGCCAACCAATATCTCATAAAAATGGGGAAAACAGAAAATTGGTTCGAAAAGAATATGGGTGTCGAATGGCGAATAAAAAAGAATTTGATTGATGTTATTTATCAGTATGAATTGGAGCGGCACGAATTGGCATTGGATCGTATTTTGTCTATCGAGCGGATTCATAAATTGGTTTTAAAATCAAAAAAATACAAGCGTGTAACAGTTTTTCTTGGTCTAATCAAATTGATGATAAAAGATCCTGCCGTCCTTCATTCAGAAGCATTTTTAGAACGTGTTGAAAAATCGTTTGATTGGGTAGCAGTCGCACAAGAGGATTTGCAAGCTATGAGTTATTATGCGTGGTTAAAATCCAAGATGATAAAGCAGGAATTTTATCCTGTTTTGCTTGCGCTGATTCGATCCTAAAAAAAATGCCCCAACCGAAGTTGAGGCATTTTTAAAATTCAATATTTAGAAAAGCTTATTGCTTAATCACTTTCAGCGTATTGGTTGAATCATTCGCTGTTAGTGTAATAAAATAAACACCATCAGTAAGTTCGGCTAAAGAAACATTCGTTTGATTAAAACCTGTTCCGTTTGCAATCACTTCACCGTTTATAGCTACCAATTGGTAGGTAAAATTACCTTTAGATGAAATTGTAATTAGGTCTGTAGTTGGGTTTGGATAAATAGAGAAGATTTGCATAGCTTCTTCACCAACGCCAGCTTGGTTTCCAACATAGATTATCGCAGAAGCAGAACAACCAAAAGCTGCACTTTCAACTACTACTGAATATGCGGTAGAGCCAGTTCCTGTCAAATCTTCTGTATCATCCCAGTCACCTGTTCCATCATTATCCCAATCGAAAATGTAAGGAGCTGTTCCACCTGTAACTGTAATATCGATTGCACCATCCCCACCAACAATGATAGGGGAAACCGTGTAAGTAATTGCCATTTCTTCTACGACTTCAAGATCAACACTTGCTGTTCCAATACAACCATAAGCGTCAGTTCCAATAACCGTATAGGTTGCCGCTCCCATATCAGCAGGTGAAAAAGGCACGCCATTCATCACACCATGATCCCATGCATACGTTGCTGCTCCACCACCATTGAAAATAACTGAATTTCCAGCACATAAACTCGAATAGTCGGTACTTGCGGTTACCGTAGGTAAATCATGAACGGTAATGGTCACATCATCCGAATTAGTACATCCTGTTGCTGTGTTTACACCTGTCAAGGTGTAGGTATGTGTTCCGATACCTGGTGTCAAATCAACTGGGTCCCATGAGTATTCATCAAATCCTCCGCCTGCGGAAAGTGTCACAGTTTCATCTATACAAAAATCTCCATCTCCAGCACCAGCCGATACAATTACTTCATCAACTAATATTTCTATTGTTGATGAGCAATCTGATGGGTCATCACTGATTACAGTGTATTCTTTATAACCACCAGTAGCTGGTGTAAAAGTTACTCCATTGATAACACCGTCACTCCATGTAACGTCTGCTCCACTCATTGATTCAGCAGAAAGTGTTAAAGATTCTCCAATGCAGATAGTATAGTCACTTACAGTAACTGTTAATCCAGTACATAATATTTCAATAATGATACGTCCGTTTCCAGTGTTATATCCTTGTGTTGATGTGGTTGCCTCTGTTAATGCAAGATTAACAAAGCTGCTTCCGCCACCGGCACCAGCCCAAGCGCCGCCGCCGCCGCCGTAGTAACCGCCGCCGCCGCCGCCGCCAGAACCATCAGAGCCACCATTACCGCCAGTTCCCAATGAACCAGGTGATCCAGACATATATCCTCCCATAAATCCTGGAGCTCCACCCGCAACTTGTGTTCCACCTTTTCCAGCATTTGGAGAGGGTGAAGAGTTTGCTTGTCCTTGTGCTCCAATGAGGCCTCCGCCGTCTCCACCATTATCACCTGCGCCATAATTATAACCAGCTCCGCCACCGCCACCTGCCACTAGGACACGATTTGCGAGTGCAACTCCACCAACGCGAACATCTGATGCACCACCACCTCCGCCACCTGCGTAGAATGAGAAACCTAGACCACCTGTTCCACCGCCGTTAAACCCACCAGCACTAACAACACCACCTACACCAGTTACACCTTCACCACCAACAAACAAATTTAATGTGGAACCCGGTGTAACCGTAAGAGTAGTTAGTATCCTCCCTCCTTTTCCTTTAAGATGACCAGCTCCTCCGCTAGAGCCGCCGCCACTTGCGCCTACCATATCAACAGAAATTGAAGTTGCCCCTGCCGGGACTACAAAAGTTTGCATGGATCCAGTGTATTCGAATGTGGTAATTTGTCCAAAAACGATTGAGTTACCAATACCCAAAACGAGACAAAGGGATGAACCCCAAAGTAGAATTTTTTTCATAATATATATTTATAATTAGTTACTATACTGAAAGGTAATAAAAAATTGGACGTAGTAAGTTTTTTTTTGTGGAAAAATGATAACAATTATTTAAAATATATTTTCGATTAATTAAAGAAGGAGAGTTAATTAGATGAAACTCCATTGTTAAATGGGATTAGGTGCTTTAGTGCTTGATAAATGAAATCGTTTTTGTTTTATTTATGAGTGTAACAAAATAAACACCATCAGCAAGTTCAGTTAAAAAAACATTCCATTGCTTAAAGCCTGTTCCGTTTAAAATTGGATTGCTTTAACATATTTTCATCAAAGCAATCCAATTTTTTGTGGATTTCGTATCTCTTGTAAATGTGATTTTTAATGGGTTTGAAGTAGGTAGTTTGTCGATTGAATTGAAAAGATGGACGATTTTAGCTAAAAAAAGTTAAATTCATTGAACAGATTGTATTTTAATCCGTTATTACATTGAATTGGATTGTGTAAATTTGTCAATCAAACAGGTCGTATGGCAGAATATATCGCGGGAGATTATCTGAAACAGATAGAATTTCCACAAGATTTAAGAGAAAAATTTGAAATTGATCAACTTCCGCAGGTTGCAGATGAGTTGCGCCAATATATTGTAGATGTCATTTCTGAAATAGGAAATTCACATTTTGGTGCGAGTTTAGGCGTTGTTGAGTTAACTGTGGCTCTGCATTATGCTTTCAATACACCTGTGGATCAATTGGTTTGGGATGTTGGTCATCAAGCATACGGACATAAAATTTTAACGGGTAGACGTTCGCGTTTTCATACCAACCGGGCTAAGGGAGGAATAAGTGGTTTTCCTAAACGAAGCGAAAGTGAATACGACACTTTTGGTGTAGGTCACTCCTCAACTTCTATTTCCGGCGCATTGGGAATGGCGATCGCAAGTAAGTACAAAAAAGAGGAAAAGCAACATATTGCAGTAATTGGTGATGGTTCTATGACGGCTGGATTGGCCTTTGAAGGATTAAATCATGGTGGATCTGCCGATACCAATTTATTGGTTGTCTTAAATGACAATTGTATGTCAATTGACCCGAATGTGGGGGCTTTACGTGAATATTTAACGGATATTACCACTTCTCATACATACAATAAGGTGAAGGATGAGGTGTGGAGCTTGTTGGGTAAAATTTCAAAATTTGGTCCTAATGCACAAGCCATTGCTTCCAAGATAAGTACTTCTTTAAAGGGGTCGTTACTCCATGATAGTAACTATTTTGAATCCTTAAATTTCCGTTATTTCGGTCCTGTTGATGGTCACGACACGATTGGTTTGGTGAATATCATGCAAGATTTGAAAGATATCCCCGGGCCAAAAATTTTGCATGTCCTCACGACAAAGGGCAAAGGTTATAAGCCTGCTGAAGATGGAAATGCAACACAATGGCATGCTCCTGGTGTATTCAATAAGGAAACAGGGGAGATTGTCAAGGTAATTCCTACTTCACCTCAAGCGCCTAAGTTTCAAGATGTTTTTGGTCATACGATTGTAGAATTGGCTGAAAAGAATAACAAAATCATGGGGGTGACTCCTGCCATGCCATCTGGTTGTTCGTTAAATATTATGATGAAAGCAATGCCTGAACGTGCGTTTGATGTAGGTATTGCTGAACAACATGCTGTAACAGTTTCGGCAGGAATGGCGACGCAAGGCTTGGTTCCTTTTTGTAATATCTATTCATCATTTATGCAACGCGCTTACGATCAAGTGGTGCATGATGTGGCTTTGCAGAATTTGAATGTGGTATTTTGCTTGGATAGAGGAGGTTTGGTTGGAGCTGATGGAGCAACACATCACGGGGCGTATGATTTAGCCTATATGCGTTCGATTCCGAATATGATTGTTTCTTCTCCTATGAATGAGAGCGAATTGCGCGATTTAATGTATACAGCTCAATTGGAAGATAAAGGTCCGTTTTCAATTCGTTACCCAAGAGGTAGTGGTGTGATGCCAAAATGGAAGACCCCTTTCAAAGAGATTAAAATTGGGACGGGTAGAAAGGTTCAAAATGGTTCAGATTTAGCCTTCTTAACAATTGGGCCCATTGGTAATTTAACTACGAAGGCCATTGCTGAATTAAAAGAAAAAGGTATTTCTGCCGCTCATTATGATATGCGCTTTATTAAACCGCTTGATGAGACTTTATTACATGAGGTGTTTTCAAAGTTTGATAAGGTCATCACGGTTGAAGATGGCTGTTTAATGGGTGGATTAGGTTCTGCAATTTTAGAATTCATGGCGGATCATAATTACACCGCTAAGGTGGTGCGCTTGGGAATACCAGATAAATTTATTCATCATGGGACACAAGCTGAATTATATGAAGAATGTTTCTTTGATGCCCCGGCAATGGTTAAATCGGCTGAAAAATTAATGCAAGGAATTGTGTTAAAAGTTTCTTCAAGAGTCGGATAAAATGTCCGATTCTAAACCTCACAAACCTGATCGTTGCGAAACATGTCAGCGTGAAGTGGAGTTAACGTTTCATCACCTTGTTCCAAAAAAAATGCAAGCGAAGAAACCGATTATTCGTTTGCATGAAGATGTCGAGTTAATACACTACGGTATATGGGTGTGTAAAGATTGTCACAAGAAAATTCACAAAAGATTTACGCATCACCAATTAGCAAAATGGTATTTTACCTTACCGCGTTTAATGGAGGATCATAAATTTCGGTTGTTTGTCGAGTGGGTGAGTAAACAAAAGAAGCGGGTTAAATAAGATTCAATTATCTTTACACAAAAAATCATGTTTCGTTTTTATCCCTTTTTTACCTTATTTTTCATATCCCTTCTTTTTTCATGCAATGCTGAAAGGAAAGCGGATGCAATGGATCAAATCAACGCGAATGTTAGATCTTATTTTGCTTTACCCGATTCGAACGAATTGTCTGTCGTGGTCTTAGATACCATACAAGTTGAGGATCTTACAGAAATGCTTGATCAGGTGAATAAAAATCTAAATTTAATTGATGACGATTTGGATACATTGTCTTTGATGATTGATGATCGGGCTTATGCTGCACTTGATATCGAACAAGAATTGGATAAAAAACTACTTTTGAATCGCCATAATTTAACAGATTCACTGCACAAAACAACAATTACTAAGTTAGAGTATCAACTTAAACAAGCTCAACTTTTAGCTAAAAAGCAACTTTTTAAGCAAACGAATCGACTTTTACTTCATCTAAAACGGAGTGTTAAAAATAACCTAGCGGGTTATAATATTGCCGTTCAATATTCCTTGAATGATGAACTTCTCAATGTGGAGTTGCTCCTGGATGCTAATTTAACAGTTGTAGATTAGGGATCTGATAAGATGAGTCTTTGTGATCCTTCTTTGTGAATAAAATTGTTGCGCTAGGTTGTTCTACGTCTAAATCTTAACTTAATCTTCATACATCTTTTACTGATTAATAGGTGTTGCTCCCTTCTTGTATTCATGCTTGCCTTTGTGTTAAGATTCTCTTAACAACCCTTAACGCAAGCATAATTTTCTGGTAAGATCGTCTCAACTTTTCATGTCTTCCTTTGTAAAAAAAATATAAAAGAGAAAATCATGAAAAAAGTTTACTTATCTATACTAACCTGTTTTTCAGTCCTGGCCAGTTTGGCTCAGAACCCTGGGCTGATCATTTCAGAGTTTTATCAAAATCCAAGCGGAAGTGATTCCCCGTACGAGTATATCGAATTTTTAGCAACGGATGCTATTGATTTTGCCGTAACACCTTATTCAATTATCGTATGTAATAATGGAACAGCAACAGCGAGTGGTTGGATTGGTGGAGGACCGACAACCTATGCTTTTGAAATTTCAACCGGAACAGTAAGTGTTGGAGATGTTGTTTATGTTGGTGGTACTTTAATGGCGCCAACAGGAACAATCTTAAGAGCTATTAATACAGGTGTTGATGGTGGAGATGGTGGAATTGGGAGTCCGAATGCTTCGGGTGTTGTTGGAAATGGAGGAACAAGTGCAGACGGTATTGCTGTTTTCAACCTGCCGCTTGCTTCAATCACTCCTGCAACTGTTCCAACGGATGCTCTATTTTATGGGACTGCTATAGGAGCTGCATTCGTAAGTCCAACAGAAGGCTATGAATTACCCGTAAATGATTTTTACACAGGAGGTAAATTACAAGCGGATGCTGTTTATGCTGTTGATGAGGATTTAACGGTAGCTGTAAGTGGCGTTTACGACCTTTTGACAAATACATTTATTGAACCACGCGTATTTGATGCTGCTCCTGCAACTGATGGTGTTTCTGAAATCATTTTTGGCGCGGTAGCTGCTCCAAAGTTTAGTTTTGTTGCCGAAGATGTTACGCTTTTAGAAGACGCTGGCTTAATGAGTTTTGATCTTGATTTCACAGGTTCTAATGGAAGTTCTTCATCTGTGACTCTTCAAGTAATTAATGCTTCAACTGCTTCAAATGTCAGCGATTATATTTTAATGGATACGACAATTACAGTGGACGGTTTAACAGATGGAACTTTTTCTTTTTCGATTCAAATCGAAGATGATGTTTTAGCTGAAAATAGTGAGTATATTATTCTTGGGTTTGATGCGTTTGACAATGCTGAAGCTGGAGAAAATGATCAGTCATTCATCTATATAACCGATAATGACCGTCTTTTGCCTACTGCAACAAATGAATTAAAATTAGATCTTTTAACGAGTTTTTCAACTGGAATAGAAGGTGAAAGCTCTGCTGAGATCGTTGTTTTTGATCCAATTACGCAGCAATTATTCATTGTCAATAGTGTAGCCAATCAAATTGATATTGTGGATTTGAGCGTACCTGCTCTTCCTTTGCTTGTCGATTCGATTGAATTTGATTCTGTTGGATTTATAAATTCAGTCGCCATTTATAATGATATAATTGCCGTTGCCGTTGCTGCGCCAGTTATTCAGGATTCAGGATTTGTTTCATTTTGGGGAACAGATGCTTCTTTTCTTAAGCGTTTAACGGTTGGAGCTTTGCCAGATATGGTGACATTCAATCATGCGGGTACGCAATTGATTGCAGCTTGTGAAGGTGAACCAAATGCTGATTATTCTGTCGATCCAAATGGTGGTATTGCTATTATTGATATTGCTGGTCCGATTGAAGATTTAACGGTTGCTGATGTAACAGTTTTGAATTTTACAGCTTATGATGCTGATATTGTTGCCTTGAAAGAGGCTGGTGTGCGTATTTTTGGTCCTGGCTCAAGTGTTGCTCAAGATTTAGAACCTGAATATGTAACAGTAATGGAAGACGATCAATTAGCCTATGTTACCCTTCAAGAAAATAATGCAATTGCAGTTGTGAATATTGCAACTAAAGAAATTGTGGAAATTCGTCCATTGGGAACAATTGATCATTCACTTTATGGTTATGGTTTAGATGCTTCGAATAGCACATCAGGAATCAATATTGCAAATTTTCCAATTCACGGATTCTTTATGCCGGATGCAATTAGTCATCTTTCTGTCGGCGGAACAAATTATCTCTTCACGGCAAACGAAGGAGATTCACGTGATTATGATGGGTATAGTGAAGAAGAGCGTGTGAGAGATCTTGAATTGGACAGCGAAGCTTTCCCTGATCGTGATTATATCCAAAATAGTCTATCCTTAGGTCGTTTAAAAACGACATCTGCGAATGGTGATACAGATGGGGATGGAGATTTTGATGAGATTTATTCGTATGGAACACGCTCATTTTCTGTTTGGGATGAAGCAACAGGAGCACTCCTTTTTGATTCAGGCGACATGATTGAACAAATCATTGCAAATGATCCGGTTTTTGCAGAAATTTTTAATGCATCACACGGAGATTCACCTGAAGCAAAAGATAGAAGTGATGATAAAGGACCAGAACCTGAGGGAGTAACTGCTGAATATATTGATGGAAATGCGTACTTGTTTGTTTCAATGGAACGTGTTGGCGGCGTAATGGCTTTTAATATTAACGATCCTGCAAATCCTGTATTCATTGGTTATTACAATAATCGTGATGCAGTAACAAATGGTCCAGACCGTGGTGCGGAAGGAATGATTTATATCGATCCGCTTTTGTCTCCAAGTGGAACAGGTATATTGATTTTAGCAAATGAAGTGTCTAGTACATTAACCATTTTTGAAGTAAATTCATGTCAAGTTCTGTCTGAATTGATGGTAACAACTGCTGATGATGCAACTGCTTTTTGTGCGGGTGATTCACTTGAATTAACAGCTGCTTCGGGGGCTGAATTATTGCTTGAGTGGCAATTTAACGGTGACCTAACAGGTGAAGATGGTCTTTCTGTTTTTGCTGCTGAAGCTGGATTTTATCAAGTTCAATTTATCAACGAAACTGAAGGCTGTTTGGGTTTAACAGATAGTTTGATGATCAGTGTGAATGATCTTCCATTAGTTGAAGCTTTTGCAAGTACAGATTCTATTTGTAACGGTGAATCGGTTACTTTTTCTAGTACAGGTGCCCCAATTTTGGAATGGGAAACTGCAGATGTAGAAAATGATATCGCTTATTTCCCTGCTGTGGATGGTGAGCAAATGTATACGGTGGTTGGTACAGATGAAAACGGATGCCAAAATGAAGCTGCTGTAACGGTTAATATGGCCGCGCCTATTGCAGTGACCTATACAGTTTCAGATGAAATCTTCGGATCAGATGCTTCAATAGATATTGAGGTAGCAGGAGGTTTTGGAAGCTATGTTTACGATTGGAATAATGACGAATTGGGCGATTTTGATGATACGGAAGATTTAGCTGACCTAGAAGCAGGAAGTTATATCGTCACGGTGCAAGATGAGTTTGGATGCGAAGGTGTTGAAACCATTGAAATTAACAGTCAAGTGAGTCTTGCCGAGAATTCAAGTGTGAATGTTTCAGTTTACCCGAATCCGGTAAAGGATCAATTAACAATCAATGGTGCTGGCTCATTTGATTATTCGTTAGTGAATGTCAGTGGAGCAATCATTGCAACAGGCAAGGGTTTTAATGCCGCAAAATTAGATGTTGGTGAGTTGGCAATGGGTATCTATTTCATTCAGGTCAATACAACTGAAGGAACAGTGCAAACACTAAAAATCACGAAGCTCTAACCCAGCTCAATTAACCCAAATAACGTTAAAATTAAACAGGGATGCCGCTTTCTATGGAAAGCGGCATTTTTTTATGGATGGTGGTGAAGCGATCCCGTTCTGTTAGCAAAAGAATCGTTTTTATAAGTCACGGTCCAAAGGGTGTTTTCTCCTTCGGTGATATGGTTTTTTCATCCGCACGAATAGTTTCAGCAGTGGTGGATTATCTATTTTGGCATTAAAAGGTCAGTTGTTTCATTTCAGTTGCAAACCCAAGTAAACGATCGGCTCGCAAACTCGACGCACCAAATGATCCTCCTGTTCCGATTCTATGATAGTTTTTTGTTCTATCAATGAAAACAAGTTCTCTGCGCGTTGGTCGTTCCAAAAGACCTTATTTTCTCAAAATCCCCAAAAAGCAATATCGCGAAGTGTAATGACGCTTTCAATCGTTTCTACAGTCTGATGATGTTCGGCAATAGTTTCAGTAGGGACACTATATTTATCTTCATTTTCGGATGATTTGTCTTTGCTTTTGCATGCAAAAAATGTCAGTAAAATGAAGATTATTCTATTGGATGAAATAGACTTTTTTTCGTGCGTTAATGTTGATGAACGTGATTTTTCGAGGTAGAAAAGGGAATGGTCGTATATTCTATTTTTCGAGGTGATTCTTCGTTTTCGATCAACTCAATTTTTTGATTGATGCCTATATCATTCCATATTTGCACACTTCCATTTTGCCAATAAATCTTCAATTCTTTTATCGAGGTTGCTTTTCCTAATCCTATTTCTGCTTGCAGATTGGATGCGCCAAAGGATCCCCCTGAATTAAGGGTGTGATAAATTTTTCGATCGTCGGATAGGGTGAGTTCTAAACGCGATCCAATGCCAAATCTATTCGTGGTTATGCCGTGCAGTTGAATAACAATCCAATTGTTGTTAAATCCTGGATTTTCGAATAAAATATTTGTGAAACGATCCCCTTCATAAACGCCGCCCATTACTGCATAAATATCTTGGTCGCCATCTTTGTCTAAATCTGCAAAAGCAACACCGTGTCCTTTTTGAATATGTCCAAAGCCACCGGCGGATGTTACTTCCTCAAAACGTTTGCCTTTGACGTTTCTAAACATTCTATTCGGAACAATTGTCGTGTATTCTGGTGCTCCTGTCCCAATATAAAAATCGATATAGCCATCATTATCAAGGTCTCCGAAATTTGCTCCCATTCCATACATGGTTTTTGAAATTCCATATTCCTCAGTCCGATCTGTAAAGGTTTCATCTCCGTTATTGATGTATAAATGAGGTTTGTCTGTCGCGACTGCTTTACCTTGCAATTCCAATGCAAAGTCGCCCGCTAAACTGTACAAATCTGTTAAATCATAGGCGCATACAAAGAGGTCTTGATAGCCGTCGTTATTCGCATCAAAAAACCAACACGGAAAACTGTGGAATGGTGCTGATACTCCTGCCTTTTTGGTAATATCTGTAAATTGACCGTTTGTATTTTTAAAGAGTAAATTGGATCCTCTTACATCAGAGAGGTATAAATCGGGCCAGCCGTCGTTGTTGATGTCTCCCCAGGCAACGCCTTTTATAAAGCGAATGATAGATCCCAATCCCTGTTGTTCACCAACTTCTGAAAAGGTACCATCCCCATTGTTTTTATACAGTTCGCAAGGATGTTCAGCAACTTCACTCTCGTTTCCAATAAATAAATCCAGGAACCCATCTTTGTCAAAGTCAGCCCAAGCCGCCGTTTGCGTTGGATGGTAAGACAATAATCCCGCAGAGCGCGTCACATCATCAAAGGTCCCGTCTCCATTGTTGCGTAGGAGCGAATTCGGTTGTTTGCCATTTTCACCAAACCATGCACCGCGTAATATGAGGATGTCAAGGTCGCCATCATTGTCATAGTCTGCATGCGTGCAGTTTAGTCCTCCAGTTATGCCTGTTAAACCTGATTTGGCTGTGGCGTCTTCAAAATCTCCTTTGCCTGTATTGAGAAATAATTTCGCTTGATCGCTCATTCCACTCGAGGTCATAAATACATCTAATAATCCATCTCCATTAAAATCATCAACACAGGTGCCACCAGACAAACCGTTTTCGGCTAAACCAACCTGCATTGCAATTTCATTGAATCGTGGAAAATTCTTTTGCTCCAATTTCCAATTTGGATACGTAAGCCGTTGCTCTTTCGGCACTTTATTGGGGTGTTCTCCCAAAGTCATATAGGCCACGTTTAAGAGCCATTTGTATTTTTCTTGTGGCATAAATGTTTGCAATAGCGTGAATGTTTCAATCGCTTTTCTGGATCCCTCTACTAGTTTATGCTGTCCCCCTACTTGCAAAGGTAAGATACATGAATATTCAGTGTGCGCTGCTTGACAATTCTCTTGCTCACCTAACCTTAAATAGGCGAGTGCAAGCAATTCAAATAATACATAATTCGATTCATTGAGTTGTTCCTCGTAGGGTGTTTCCCACTGGTTCAAATAAGCCTCGATCTCGTCAATACAAGCCCGCGATTCACCTGCTAATAAAAGTTCAGTGCAATAACTATATAGCGCTTGATTGGAGTGCTGTAGTCCACTTCAGCCAATTCTTGTTTCCGAATTTCCGCTCGGGCATGGTTCCAATTGTAATAATTCTTCGGGTCGCCATAATCAACAAGACGCTTCAATTCATCAACCATTTGTTGGGTTTCTTGAGCGGCTGAATGTTGTATTTCGGTTTCTAGGATAGAATTATCTTCTTCCTTTGAATTGTCCTGACCGCAACTGAATACGACAAAAAGCAGGGAATATAAAAATAGTTTAAAGAAATTTTTCATAGTGCTATTCGTAAAATTACGTATTTTTTTTGGGCGCATGCAACGCTTTTTAATATGAGATGCATCTTCTTCGAAAACAAGGAGGCAACATGTATCTTTGATGCTTGAAAAAGAATTGGAATGCTTGGTGTTTTAGCACATTCAGTAGCTCGTGCGAATAAAGTAAGTCTCTATCTAGTGATGATGAAAGTGATTCGTTGATTTCGAAAATGGAATAGGTGTATAATCAATCACACGAAATGCGTTGGAATCTTCTTTAATTGCTATTTTTTGATTGGCATTTATGTCGTTAAAAGTTTGGTTCTTTCCATTCGACCAATGGATTATTAATTCACTGATAGTTTTTGCTTTACCTAAACCTATTTCTGCTTGTATACTTGATGCTCCAAAAGAGCCTCCTGTGCCTATTACATAGAATATTTTTTGATTATTGGAGAGCTTGAGTTCAATTTTTATTCCGATTGCAGAACGATTGGATGTTATGCCTTCGAGTTGAATAACGATCCAATTATTGCCAAAACCTGGATTTTCAAATAATACATTGCTAAAGCGATCACCTTCAAAAGCTCCACCCATAACGGCATAAATATCTTGGTCTCCATCCTTGTCTAAATCTGCAAAGGCAATTCCATGCCCTTTTTGAATATGACCAAAACCACCCGACGAGGTGACTTCTTCAAAGTACTTACCGTCAACATTCCTAAACATTCGATTGGGAACTACTGATTCAAAGTTAGGAGAGCCCGTTCCTAGATAAATATCTAGATAGCCGTCGTTATCTAAATCACCATAATTTGCACCCATTGTAAAAATCGATTTATCGAGACGATAAGCACTGGTTTGATCTGTAAATGTTTCATTACCTTGATTGATGTATAATTTGGGATGGGAGAGCGGGCTATCTTTTCCTTGTAATTCGAGAGCAAAGGCATCTGCAACTGATCCAAAAGCAGTGACGTCATATCCGGCCACAAACAAATCTTCCCAACCGTCATTATTGACATCAAAAAACCAGCAAGCGAAGCTATAATTAGGGGCTTCAATTCCGGCTTGACTCGAAATGTTTTCAAATGTTCCGTTGTTATTTTTAAAGAGTAGGTTTTTACCGTGGCAGGAAATAAATAGATCGGGCCATCCATCATTATTTATATCGCCCCATGTTACGCCTTTTACAAATTCGTTTATTGCACTCAAACCGCTTGCCGCTGAATTTTCTGTAAAGGTGCCGTTTCCATTATTCGTATATAATTCACATGCGTGCCTGCTGTTTGTATTTCCCTCATTTCCGATAAAGAGATCCAAGTAACCATCTTGATTGTAATCCGACCATGCTGCTGTTTGGGTTGGATGTAAACTCAAAATGCCTGCCGATTTGGTTACATCTGAAAACGTACCGTTGCCGTTATTCATCAACAATGAGTTGGGATGATTTCCTGCATTGCCTAGCCAAGCCCCTCTGAGAATGAAAATATCCGAGTAGCCGTCATTATTATAATCGCCATGAATGCAATTAAGTCCGCCAACTATACCCTTTAAACCGGCTTCCATGGTGTGTTCTTGATAGGAACCTTTTCCGTCATTTAGCAAAAGAACATATTGTGCGCTCATTTCATAATCTGTTATAAATAGATCAAGATGACCGTCTCCGTTAAAATCATCAATTGATACGCCGCCTGACAGTCCGTTTTTTGAAGCATTTACCTGTCCTGCGATTTCGTTAAATCGTGGAAATTCTTGCTGCTCAACCTCCCAATTTGGATAGGTAAGTAAGTACTTTTTTGGGACATTGTCAGGGTATAGTCCAAGTGTCATATACCCTAAATTAATTAACCAACGGTAACTATCTCTAGGATATCTATCGTACATGTCCTGATACAATTGGATAGCGCAAGAAGATCCTTCTTTTAATTGATGAAATGCTTCTTCTTTGAGCGGTAAAATACACGAGAAGGGCGTGTGCGCATTTTGGCAGTTTTCCTGTTCTCCTGTTCTTAAATAAGCCAGCGCTAACAAATCAAATATAAGATAGTTTTGATTATCCATTTGCGCCGCGAGGGGCCGATTAGGGTCAAAATGGCTTTCTAATTCTTGAATACATTCGCGTGATTGTCCTGCTCTCAAAAGCTGTGTGCAATACTCAAACCACACTTGTCCGTGATAGGGTAAGGTGGGGTCTTGCAATTTAATGGCCAAGAGATCCACTTTTTTTTGATTCCAATGGAGATAGTTATCGGCGTTGCCGTTTAGAATTAGCTGGTTTAACTGATTCGTCATTGAAATTGTCTCTTCTGTGGGGAAAACAATGCTGTCAATGATCGACGGGTCTGAATGATTTCCTGTTAAATCTTTTTGTGACTCAGCACAACCAAATAAAAAAAACAGAATAAATAAACTAATACTAAATACTTTCACGCGGGAGCTTTAAAGTTATAGTATTAGTGGTTGCAGAGTAAAGGTAGTTCTTTAAATCAATTTTATCTTCTTTAGCGAAAATAAGATGCTCCAAAAGGATCGTCTAATGTGCTTTGAGGTCTAAACATGTCTGATTTTTCTTTTTTGTGCGAAATGTTTAAAAAAAAACACATTTTTTTTGGACCCATGCAACGCTTTTGATGTGAGATACATCATCTTCGAAAACAAACTGACCACAGTTAAAATTATAAGATGAAAAAAACAATTTTAATGCTCGGTATTTTAGCGCTTTTAGGCGCATGTAAAGACAAGGTAAGACAAGAGTATATCGCAAATGTACCAGTCTATACTAATTATGAAACCTTTCGTGCAGATGGCGGATATGAGGCTGCTCGACCAATTAAGCAAAAAGGAACTATCTATTTCAAAGATGATTTTTTGTTCTTGGTTGAACCGAATGAGGGAATCCATTTTATTGACAATTCAAATCCATCTTCTCCTGTTCAAACGGGTTTTTTAAAGATTTGGGGTGCAACAGGAATGTCCATTAAGGGAGATTATTTATATGCAAATAGTTTAATTGATTTGGTTATTTATGATTTAAGTTCAATAACTAACCCTGTTTTTGTAGATCGCATGGAGGATGTCTTTCCTACAGCTTTGCCTGTTTCGGAGAAAAATTATCCGTATCAAGTTATCGATAAAAACTTAGGGGTGGTCACAAGTTGGACGCAAAAGAAGATTTCGGAAGATGTAACGAATGGAAATCCGTCTTGGGTCAATTGTTTCAACTGTGAGTTTGAAACATTTGTTGACGGAAGTGGAGGATTTTCTGATGGCACAGGAGGGGGGCAAACCAGTGTCTCTGGATCAATTACCTTATTCACAATATTAAATGATTATCTCTATGTGGTGGAAGAAGGAGATTTTTTACATCCCATTAATATTTCTAATCCAACCGCGCCCGTTGCGCATGATATGGTTGGACTTTGGGGGGATGTTGAAACCATTTTTCCGTATCAAAACTACCTTTTTATGGGCACGCCTTCTGGCATATTAATTTACGGAACGGATAGTCCAAATAACCCGAATTATATCGCTGCATTAAGTCACGCCCGTGGATGTGATCCTGTTGTTGTGCGTGATGATTATGCTTACGTTACTGTTCGTTCAGGCGGTCCTTGTGGTGGTGATGTCAATCAATTGGATGTCATTGATGTTTCAACCATTTCAAATCCTATACTAAAACAATCATTTGATATGAAAAATCCACACGGTTTAGGGATTGATGGTGATTTGCTCTTTATCTGTGATGGAGATGCTGGTCTTAAAGTCTATGACGCTTCGAATCCTCTAACTGTAGGGGATCATTTAAGTCATCAATTTAAAAATATTCAAGCAACAGATATTATTCCATTGAATAATATCGCCATGGTGATTGGTGATGATGGCATTTATCAATACGATTATTCAAACCCAAGTGAGATGATCTTACTGAGTAAAATTAGTTTTTAATGAGAAAGCTATTAGTGATTGGACTATTGGGATTAATCGCATTGAGTTGCAAGAAATCAACCGAAAAGTTAGAGAAAGGAGATTTTATCGTTTTTGGCAGCTTTTACGGGTTCTGCATGGGGGAAGAATGTAGAGAAATGTATATGATTACAGATGAAAAATTGTACGAAGATGTTGATGACAGCAGCACAGATGAATATGTCGAATTGCCTTCAGATTTATTTGCAGCTGTCGCCGATCTTGAGTCCGCAATTCCGAGTGAATTAATCGAACAGCCGGATTCAACTTTTGGTTGCCCCGATTGCCATGATCAAGGTGGGGTGTGTCTGAAGATTAAAAAGGATGGACTTGCTCAAAGCTGGACAATCGATAATGATTTAGAGGCTATCCCCGCTTATTTGAACGGGATTGTTAACCTTATTCACGAAAAAGTAGAATTAATAAATAATTGAATATGAAAGTTTTAATCATGAGTACTGCCCTGTTTTTGACAACATTATCTATTGGTCAGAATAGTGCAAATGAACTAGAAAAAAATTCACCTGATGACAGTGCTAAATCCGTGGTCAGTGGGTTTTACAATCGGGTGAATGTTGGAGTGTTGGGAGGATCTGCTTCCTCCCTTTCCTTCAACATTATCAATGGCTATCGTTTCAATCAACGGTGGAGTGCGGGTTTAGGATTAGGTGTTGAACAGTTTAATTGGAATCGGTACATTCCTATTTTTGTCGAAGGGAATTATAATTTACTAAAATCAAATACGACCCCTTGGCTTAATTTAATGGTCGGTTATGAGTTACCTAGCCAAAATATAGGACCGAATAGAGGTGGATTTACCTGTGGTGGTAAAGTTGGGTTTAGCTATTTTATTGCGGAACATGTGGGTATATCAACTTCAATAGGATACCGATATGCCAATTTAAAAGATGAAACAAATTGGTGGGGTTGGGAGGATTTTGTGACGATTACGGACATCAATCGCTATGAGTTTAGAGTCGGTGTGGTGTTTAAATAAGTGAAAACAATGAAAAAGAAAATAACTGTAATTTTAATGCTTGGGTTACTCGTATTTGCATGCGATAGAGAGTGTGGGGTAGAGGATGCGGTATGTTTGGATCAGCCGGCAGAAGATGACGAATGCGAAGTTGCATTTTCACGTTGGTTCTATGATATGGGGTCGAATTCGTGCTCTGAAATTACATACAGCGGTTGTAGCGAAAAAGGATTTGCAACAAAAGCGGAGTGCGAAGCATGCGATTGTAAATAAAAAAGCGGAACTTTAAATCGGATTAATTTTAAAACAAATTCCTGAATTTAAAACATATACGGACGAAGAGTTGGTAGCCGCTTGTATCGATCAAAATCGGCAAGCACAGCACACCTTGTATCTTCGTTTTGTTGGGATGATGAAGGGAATTTGTTTGCGATACGCCGCAAGTGAAATGGAGGCGGAGGATATTTTACAAGAAGCCTTCATTCAAGCCTTTAAAAATTTACATACGTATAGTAATAAAGGCGCATTGGGTGGATGGTTGCGTAAAATTACCGTTCACAAAGCATTGGAGCAATACCGCAAAAACAAATCGATTCACCGAATTAAGGAGGAGGTGATCGGTTTTTCGGCAGCTACTTCTTCGGATGATTCGGTCTTTGACCAATTGGCTTTGGAAGACTTATTGGTAAAGATTCAATCCTTACCTGTTGGATACCGAACGATTTTTAACCTCTACGCGATTGAGGGGTATACACATGTTGAAATTGCCGAATTATTGGGTGTTTCGGAGGGCACGTCAAAATCACAGTTTAGTAGAGCAAGACAGCAACTAATCGCATTAATTGAAGAAGAAAAGGTGAACGAAAATAAACGAATAGCCTATGCAAAACGATAGTCAAAAAGGAATGTTAGGTTCGCGCTTTGAAAATTTCAACGCAGAACCATCTCCTGGTTTATGGGATTCTATTTCGTCTGGGTTAGATGAAAAGAAAAAACGCCGCGGTATTATTTGGTGGTGGCTTGGCTCTGGCATTGCTGCGATTGGTTTAATCGCGGCCTCTATTTATTCGGGCCAAACGTCAAGTGCGGGACTTGCAAAATGGAACTCGACTCATGAATCAAAAATAAAACGAGAACAACTTCATCCTAATTTTACAGCAAGTCATTCACTTATAGAAACGGATTCTTTAGTCAATATAACGAACAATCAACTAAATTCAGGATCATCAGAGACAACGCACCTTCAACCTCAAAAACAAAAAGATACGCAAGACATCATTCCAATTGAGGATGTATTAAGAGCAAATCTTGATCGGGAAGAAGAAGTCATTAAAGCGACACAGTTAAAAAGAGTAAATCTAAAAAAGTTGGAGATTGCAGCGCCTCAATTAATTGCTTTAATTGAATCAAAATCTACATTACCACCTGTTGATCTAACGGTTAAAAACAAATGCCATCATTGGGAAATTGGTTTTGGTCTTTCTTCTTGGCAAGGGGTCGGTTCATTTGGTTATAAATCATTCAATGAAATTCTTGTAGACTCGGCCGCAGCGCTCGATTTAATGGGTGGAGGCTCAAATGTCTATACCACGAATCGACCAATTGGTTTAGCATTCCATCTCGGTTATCACCTGAATGATCGCCTGCGTTTGGTTTCTGGTCTTTCTGTTGAATCAACTCAGTTTAAAAAGGTCAAGAATGATGCTATTTCAGCTGATTTCTTTGAAAGTACTGCCGGAAATTTTCAATCCTTTTCAACCTATAGTATTGGTGTTCCAATTGGTGTGAATTATGATTTTTTCAAACGAAATCGCCTTCGATTTGGAGTAGGATTAAATTTAATTAATGAGTTTGTTTTTGCAGAACGTATCAAGCCGCTTTATGATGCAAATTTTGTAGGACCAATGAGTGCCAATAACAATTTCATTACAGGATACAATTTGGGAATAAATCCGAACCTCCATGTTTCATATCATCTTTCAGAAAAAATAAAAATTCAAGCCACACCCGGTTTGCGCTGGTATCCAATTAGTCAAGCTGCTACAACCTACGATTTACCGCAACGGAAATTCTATTGGGGAGGTTCGGTTGCAATGATTTGGCAACTCTAACAAGAGCAACCCATATAAACACTGCAGGTCTTCGCATAAGCATCTTCGTAAAATTTTCGGGCCTCTTCTAATGCTTCATGAATGATGGGATCTCCTTTTTCACCGCTCGCAATAATTACGATATAATAGCCTTTCGTGAATCCGCTATATCCATTCGAATATTCAACGGAGACATATTTAGATTCGCCCCAATCATTTCGGGGTAAATATTGCGGATATTCTATGCCAGCACCGCCACAAATTTCTTCGCATTGCTCTTTCGGTAAAGATAATCCGGTTTCTGGATTCTCATGAAGATCTCGCAAATCAAGGGGGTAACCTAATTTTTCTGAAGCTTCTTTTGCCCGTTTCAAAGCAGCAGCATAACTTTTTGTGGAGATTAAGATGACATAAGAATAGTCCCGCGACATGCTTTCAATATAATCGTCCCAATCTACATCATCATATTCACCGCCTGTTGATGACTCGCTATTTTCCTGATCCATGGACGTTTCAATTTGCGTCTCGTGCGCTTCTTCCCTTGTTTCAATGATCCCATTTTCTGCGATTGCCTCGGTTTGCCCAAGTGCTTCTTCTGTTGAAGAGGTCTTTTCACTGCAAGCAATAAAAAGGAAAAGAAAAGGCAGGAAGTATATACGCATGGTTCAATTTTTTTTATTGTGGAGGTAAGATATAAAAAATTGCTGAAGTATTGGATACGCGCAATGTTCGATCATCTTGATGTGAATGTGGTTTTGGTCATGGAAAAACAATAGTTGATTGAAATTGTTACTGAATTGTATCAAACTGTATTAACTTGCTTAAAATTTGAGGAATTAAAGATGCCCCTATTAGAAGTAAAAAATCTGAATAAGTATTTCAACAGTTTTCATGCTGTTAGAGATTTGAACTTCAAAATCGAAAAAGGAGATGTTTATGGCTTTTTGGGTCCAAACGGCGCGGGTAAAAGTACAAGCCTTCGCATGATTCTTGGTTTAATCTATCCCTCATCAGGTGAGATCTATTTTAAGGATGAAAAAATCACTAAATATGACCGAAAGTACCTCAGTCAAATTGGCGCTTTAATTGAAAGACCTGATTTTTATGAAAATTTGAGTGCCTACAACAATCTCAAAATCTTTGCTCGGTTGGCTGATTTGAAAGAGAAAGAGGCACGTATTGAAACCGTTTTAAAAGAAGTTGATCTTTGGGATCGAAGAGCATCCAAGGTGAAAACCTACTCGCAAGGAATGAAACAACGGTTGGGAATTGCGCAAGCACTGCTGCACGAACCTGAATTAATTATTTTGGATGAACCTTCGAATGGTCTTGACCCAAAAGGACAAGCCGATATGCGTGAACTCATCCACCGCATCTCTTCAGAATTGCAGATTACTGTTATCATATCTTCTCATATTCTCTCCGAAATAGAGCTTATTGCTAATAGAATGCTCATTATTAATAAAGGGCAACGCATTGCTGAAGGCAACGTTCACGAATTAATGGAATCAATGGAAATGATTCTTGAAATTCGAGCAACTGACCAATCTTACTTGTTAGAAAAATTGAAGGAACGGAACATTATTGCTGAGGTGAAAGCAGATCGGGTTAGCGTTCAAATTGCAGAGGCTGAAATTGCTGGATTTTTGAAAAGCATGGTTGATGCAGGTGTCGAAATAACTGAAATGCGACAAATAAAAACGCTTGAAGAATACTTTCTGAACATAACAAAATGAGGCAATTAATTCGCATAGAACTGTTTAAAATATCCAAACGTCCCAGGACGTATATCGGCTTTGGAACGATAGCGTTTATTGTCCTGGCTTTTGAGTTTGCTGCAATGGGAAATGGACAAGCGCTCTTTGGCTTGGTCTTTAAAAATTTGCAAGGGATGTTTCGCATGGAAGGCAATATTATCAATGTTAATTTTGTCACCTATCTCTTAATGAACACACTGCTCTTTCAAGTGCCCATACTGGTTGTTTTGGTTACGGGAGATATGATTTCTGGAGAAGCTTCAAAAGGATCATTGCGACTGCTGCTTCAACGTCCTTACTCAAGAACACAAATTTATTTTGCTAAATGGATTGCAGCGAGTATTTACACAGTTACCTTGGTTTTATTTGCCGGCTTATTGGCCTATGGCTTGGGTTATCTGCTCTTTGGTGATGGGGATTTGTTTGTTTTTAGGCAGATGATTAACATTATCAATGCAGATGATGTCGTTTGGAGGTTCGGTTTTGGTTTGGGTATTGGTGTCTTGGCAATGCTCGTTGTTTCTTCGCTCTCACTTATGATCTCTAGTTTTGTCAATAACTCAATTGGACCAATAGTTGGAACAATTGCTGTAATTATCGTGCTTACTGTACTCAGCACCTTAATGGTGAATCTAATAGCGCCCATTCTCCCTTATTTGTTTACCACTCATTTTATTAAATGGCAATATTTCTTTGATTCAGAAATTGATTGGCCAACCATCAACAATGCAGTCCTTGTTTTGATTGCGTATATCGTAGTTTTCACCGGTGTAGGCTGGTGGAATTTTAGAAGAAAAGACATCCTCACATGAAAAATAGTTTACTCTTAGTATTGGTCTTGCTGTCATTCAGCGGTTTCGGCCAATCCGCTTATGCAGATTCGTTGATTAAAAAGGCGATAAAAAAAATGCAGGATGTCCCTGCTTATGAATGTGATGTTTTAGTTGATTTGGACGTGAGTTTTATCAATATCGATCAACGAAAAGGGAAGGTTTATTTTTTGCCGCCTGATAGCATACGTTATGACATAAAAGGTTTTGCATTTCTTCCTAAAAAAGGCTATAATGGTCATGCCTATTCCGTAACGGAATCCGATTTTGTAGCACTTTATTTGGGGACTGAATTGGTGCATGAAATGCGTTGTGAAATTGTAAAAGTAATTCCCAATGACATTGAATCGGATGTGGTATTGGGTCAGTTTTGGATAGATGCAAAAGCTAGAATTCACAAAATGATTATTGTGACAAAAGAAGGGGGTAATTATGAGATTGATTTGCAATATGGAAGTGAAAAGTACCCCGTACCAATAAAGGCCACCATCAAGTTTGATGTGCAAGAAATGAAATTGCCAAAAACAATGACCGGTGACTTAGAAGCGGATGACGCCGTTTTAGACGAAAAGGAACTGAAAAAAAGTAAAAAGGGATCGATTACGATTACCTACAGCAACTACGTTTTCGCTAAGGGTTAGGTTTAGGAGCAAATTTTTTGTCATCTCTTAATTAAAATTTCAGTTTTTTAATTAAGGAATTGTTGCTACATTTAGGTCTTTTATGTTATTCTTGGGATAATCAGAACCCTATTCCTAACCGGCAGATTCTTCGGTGTTTATGCAACAAATACCGAAGGAAAATAAAGTATAATTCTCTTGAATTTTAATTTTGTATTTCTAAAACAGTTAAACAAGAATTTGTTTATTAGTGCATTTTATAATTAATTGTTTTGCTGACCTGATTTTCCAATGAAATAAAAAAGGCAAATAGGATAACATTAAGGGCGTTAGCCCTATTATCTTCTTAGAAAAATTCATCCACCACATACATAAGGGGCGTAGCCCTGAAATCTTTTCTAATCGTATTATTCAAACACATATTTTAGATTATAATCCACCTCAAATTTTTGAAGTAGCAACAAATATTCATCTTTGAAAGATTGTTTTTTATGATGTTCTGGCTGATTTAATATATATTTTAACACCCTGTCAATCTCCGATTTGGAATAAGTAAATGCTCCAAATCAGTTTTACCACACTTCGAATTTCCCAATAATAGAAGCTGCTCTTTCTCAGGTAATCTTTTAAAATATTTGGGTCAATACTATTCGTCATTCTTTAAATGTGAATGTTGCAAACCGTCCTACTTTTTGATCAAAACGGATCCGTTAAACCTTCAGTGGTCGGTCACGCACAATATTGTTCACCTCTTGTCTATTTTTTTCGAATTCACGAATGCAAAGTATTCAACGGCCTCCGCTGAGCGTCAGCCGAAGCCCTGGCCTTGTTGTTGAGCATTTGTCGAAGTATCGGCGCGCCGAATACTTGGTTATTGGTGGTAGTTTTCAATTCAACTTGAAATTAATTGATCAATCCGCGGCTGGCGGATAATTAGAGTCATTCAAATGAGTTTTGGGTAAGGTCAAAACGGAATCCTTTAGTCATCACATATTTCTAAAAGAATTTCCTTAATCTTTAGTAAACTTGTTCGTTCTAGGTTACAAGAAATAGAATTTTCAGATTCCATTGTAAACTGATGCATTCCAAAATAGGGCTTACCATCTTTATATGCAGAAACTATTACAGTTGCATTTCCTTTAGGAAATGATCTATAAGCGTTCTCACGAGCCTCGTAATCAAAATCTAAAAAAAAGTCGAACGTACCATTTTTTCTTTCGTGACCAGGTATGTAAACGTTTCCATCATTAAACAGGAGAGAAGTGTATACGAAGTCAAAATCTGAGCCATTTTCTACTTCTAAGATAACGCTTGCGGCTCGAAGATGATTATCTTCCATTGGAAAATATATAGGCCTCATCAAACTAATCCAACCCGTCTCATTAATCCTAAGAAGATAATTTGTTTGTAAGAAGTCATTATTATCGGTATTGCAATTTCGCCATACTGCATCACGAACGAAATTGCTATAATCGCCAAAATTAAATAGGGCATTCGAATCAAGCCAAATATCTTGAACATATGAAAAATGAACATCAAAAGAAGTTGTATCATTCGCAGTTTGCAGCGCATAATACAAGGTGTCATGCATGAGCGTGTCTCCGACTCTCCTTGAAGGATGATAAACCCATCTTGTTAGTTGATTGTTTGCTTGGTCCATCAGATCACTGCGGCTCAAGTCTTCGTTAGGGTAGTTTTTACTCGTAATGCGATATTTCACAAGTTTATATATCGCTGCATTCATGGCATTGGTATTTTCTATACTAACATTTTCAATTGGTTCCCACCTCATCAAAGTGTCGTTATTGATTCCCTTGCGAATACTTAGCAAGTTTTCTTGAACTGTGTCAGTTGGTATGATTATTCCAAGGCCTATGGAGGTATCAATGTCTAAGCTAACACCGTTGGAAAGTGCATTCACATAAAGCATTTTTTCGCATATTATTGGCTCAAGCTGCTTATAATTAATGGGAAAAGATTCTATAGTTGTTAAATTCCCTAATACCCAGTCAGCGTGTCTAGTTACCTCCTTTAATTCAATCGAGATTGTTTTACTAGTATCCTCCGTGGGGATTAAAAAGTTGTTTGCAAAAATTTTGATTTGTGTGCCTTTATCTCCTATCAAAAGTGTGTCTCGATTCGGATCAATTTCGAATAGCTGACTTTTTATATTAATTTCATTGAAGACATTTTCAAAAAATTCTAATTTTGCTTCTTCCCTATTTTGAGGGGAAGTGTTTTTTTCACCGCAGCTTGCAGTTATTAGAGTAATTAGAAATATGAGAGGAAATCGATTCATTTTTTATTTTGGTGTAATTACCTATAACGTCTGAGCAAAGTTAGCAATTTATTGCGTGCGAAGTGGGATGGCATTCCTTAGTGATGGAACCCCAGGATACTGGACGAACAAATGGGAGCCTTTTGCCAGGGCCAAGGAATGGGCTGGCTTTACTTAAGATGGTATGGCTCGTTTTCTATTCTACCTTGTCAGGTATTAGAACCTAAGCCTTTTGTGCAGTGAAATTCAAATCACCTTTAACTTTACTGAGGTCTACTTTGATTTTCCAGTTACCAGCTACTCCTGTTGAACTACTATAGCTTCCGTCAATACTGAGGTCTTTTGAATATACTTCTGTACCATTTGAGTCTTCTATTGTTAATGTTGCCGTACCACTTGTAATAACTGAAGATTGATCGATATTTGCCATAGTGCCTGAGTTTGACCAAGTGTAGGTGAGAACATTTGTTACTTTATCAAGACCTGTAGCTTGTAAAGAAAAGCTGTCTGGGTTATTTATTATTTCAGGTTGAAATGCTGCTAAATCATTTTTCTTGCATGAAGAAAATAATAGTAGTCCGAAAAAGATAATAAGGAAATTTGCTTTTGTAGTTTTCATTCTAAAAGTTTTAGTTTGTATTAACTAACACGTAAAAACTTTCAACTCGTAAAGTGATTAATGTTATTTAGAATGATTATGCTTAAGAGAAGAGCTCTTTAATAGATGCTAGAATGAGCCACAACGTTCATTATTTTATCCTTTGTTTAGAAGGTGAAATAGTGAAAAAAGTAGTACTTACTTTCAAAAATAAAGGATAAAATTATATTGGACTATGACGCGGATTCGAAGCTATGCAATTGCAATGAAGCTGGATTGGATATTTGGTTGTTTTTTATGTTCGTTTTTTCAGAGTTTGTGAGATTAATTCTCATTTTTAAACAAATTTCAGTCAAATATAAAACTACGGATAAATTGGGAGGATGGGCTGTTTGGGTGATGTTAAAATGCCGCGATAGGGATAGGAGCAATTGTTTGAGCTCTCCTGAAGACAAGGTGTCAGGAAGCGAGTGCGAAGAGCCCGGTTTTTTATTGCTCGCCTCATCCGAGAAGAGCGATAAAAAAATTGCCCAAAAGATAGAAAACCTAGCATTTCCTTTATTTGAAGAGTTCGATAAACGCGATTAAATCAGCAGTGAAGGGATCGGGTTCGTTAACCATTGGTGAATGGCCTGAATGGGAATAGATTTTCAAAAATTTATTGGTTGAACTGATGTGGTCGAAAGCGGAATAGCCGAGTGCTGGCGGAACGACAAAATCATATTCGCCCCATTGAATTAGGGTAGGAATGGTGATGAGATTTAATTGATTGGTTAGTGACGTGGCTTCGACCTCTTCCAGAAAGGCTTGTGGTAATTGAACACCTGTAATGGCAGATGAGAACGGGTTAGAAGGGGATCTAAAATAATTGTCAAATGAGGAAAATGTGGTGTCGGTACTCTTGTACACGGTGGTGAGTAAATCCTCGATTTCGTGCCCGTAAGCGTTGAGTTGACCTGTTTGATCAAAGGTGATATTATTCGTGTCAATTGCGTTTACATAGTCTAAAATAGGTACCCATTCATCTGTATTACGATCCGCAGCGACTTCTATATTTCCAATGGTTAGAATCATTTTAACCAATTCGATATTGAGCATGGGAATATCGTGCGCGCCGTCCACCTCAATCCATCCGTTTAATTCGTGTTGGTAATCAGCTTTTACCATATATGCCGAGCCCAATGTTCCGCCCCAACTATGTCCTAATAAAAATAGGCTTATATCATTGCCATAGCGTTGCTTTAAGGTTTGTACTAAAAAATGGACATCTTCTACCATTGCATCTACTGTTATTTCTTCGTCCTTTAAATGGCCGTGTGCGCCGCCTTGATGACGTTGATCAGTATAGACAACGGCATACCGTTTTTCCAGTTCCTCGGCATAGGTTCCAAAACGATATTCCAACCCATTGCCACCTGGACCTCCGTGAAGTAGAATTACGAAGACCTTGGATGTTCCATTGCCGTATACGTATGCGGGGATGTCTGCATTGTTGGTTCTCACATAAAATGACTCTTCCATTTGCTCGGTTAGGGCCACTTCTTTTTGACAAGAGAAAAGCGCAAGCACGCTCATAAAAATGATAATTTGGATCTTTTTCATTACGATTTACTCAGGAGATTAAGGTCAATTTTCAAACCTATTTCGAGAAATGTTTCAACCGATACGCCTGTATTGTAAAAAAGTTTAGAGGCAATTGTGAATTTGGTGAACCAGGCAAATCCGGGAGTCATTTCTTTGCCAATTTCTAAATTTAAACTGGGCATGAAATAGGTGCGAGAGGCTAGATTTTTCGTTTTTATTGATCCATCATTGCCTTCAACATAAGTTGTGCCTGCATTAAATTGACTGATGGATGCCAGTCCAACTGAATAGGCTTGATACCAGCCCGAACGTTTTTTTATTTTTTGATATCCAAAATCGACATTAAAAACCAAGCCATTGTGATTTTTTGGGTGCACATAAAAACCGACTTGAGGACTGATGAAGAGGCTTTTGTTTTTGGTGATGGTTCGTTTTTTTCGCTCCTTCTCTTTTTCCCAATTGCGCCAATTGTATTGTGTGCCGATTTTTAAGCCTGGGTGGAAATAATAGTGACCATAATAACTGATGGAGATCGGTTTTCTTTCCCAGAAATCGTTTTGTGCAATTGTTGAGCAAGCGATTAAAATGAGCAATGTAAAGAAGCTTGTTTTCATAGTTTTATGGATCGGCGATACTATTTATACTGTTCGACAAAAGTAATGATATCTTGCACAAAAAGTTCGGGCACGTAGCGCATACTTGAATGGCCTGCATGATCGTAAATTTTCAAATACTTATGCGCTGTGTTTATTTTTTCATAAGCGCGCTCAGCAATGGCTGAAGGGACTTTAAAATCGTATTTACCCCAGAGTAATAATGTAGGAGTAGTGATTTTGTCGAGTTGGCTTGTATACGACGAATGGATAATTTCTTCGTAAAAAGAGGAGGGTAGTGTATTTCCATTTAGAGTGACCTGCAAAGGATTGGTCGGACTGAAAAAAAAGGTTTCAAAATCGCCCACATCCGGTTCCGTTTTCGCATACAATTCATGAATTAAGGTTTCGCAAACACCGGCGTATTCGTTTAGTTTACTGGCTTGTTCCGAACTGATATTTGCCGTGTCAATTGTGCTAACATAATCCAATATTTCCACCCATTTGATGGTGTGATGGCCAGCATCTATTTCCGCAGGCCCAATCGAATTGATTTTTTTTACGATCTCTACATTCATCAATGGGAAATCGTGCGCACCTCCGCTTTCAATCCAACCGTTAACTTCGGTTTGGTAATCGTCTTTGAGCATATAAGCTGTGCCCAATAAACCTCCCCAACTATGCCCCATTAAAAACACACTAATTTCCGATCCATATCTTTTTTTTAGGGCTTGAATGATGAGGTGGGTATCTTCTACCATGGCATCAATCGTAATTTCGCTTTCCGTTAAATGACCTTGTGAATCACCTTGATGGCGTTGATCCCAATAAACCATGGCGTATTGTTCTTCCAATAAATTGGAGAATTCATGATGCCGATATTTCAAACCTCCATCTCCCGGTCCTCCGTGAAGTAAAAGGATAAATACCTTAGAACTTCCATTTCCATTCACAAATACAGGCATATCTGCGCCACTGTTTCTCAGGTAAAATGAATCCTCCATGGCGGAGGTTAACTGTGGTGCTTTTTTACAAGACCAGAGGAGTGAAAGCAGAAGGATTACATTAAAAAGTGAAGACTTGATCATGGCATTAAAACGGATTAAAATTAGTTAAACCCTATTCAAGGTAGTCATTATAAGACGATTTTTCGCAATAAATGTACTTGAACTTCATTTAATGTGGCATTCAATTGTTGGAAGGAAGCAATTACAAAATAAGCTTCTTGTAAAAGATCATTTTCAAAGGATTTATGAAGTATTGCATCAAAGTTAAAAGGAAAGATCCGACAGTTTTTAGATGCCTCGTGATTTGTTGCTTCAAACAACGAAATGATTCCCGTCCCATATATTTTTGGTAAACCATTTTCAACGATTAAGTCAAATTCAATGGTAACGCAGTATAATCGTTATAAGTGCATGCGTGCAATGGGATCTTTTCGAAAACGTTCACCAATTTTACCGCATTCATGCGCAAAAGTAGAAAATAATGGAGTAGATAAAAGCGGGATATGTCCAAAATATTGCACCGAAAATGCCCAAGTTGTAAAAAGGGAATTTTAGAAACGGTCCTTCTTTTTGATCAAAGAGGACCACCAAAAGAATGGATTAAAAAATTAAACTCATGATTGACAAATAGTTGAAATTCTTGTATAATACGAGCTGGAAAACCATTGCTTAAGAATTAGTAAAAACGTAATAAATCAACAATTTTGACACGGAATTGAATAAAAAGCAAATAAAAATGAATTAAATGGTCAAATTTTAATCAAAATTGAATAGTTCTCAAAACAACAATCAATCCCAAATAAGCAGCTTCCGTCAGCTGACGGATTACCCATAGTGATTGAAAATGGCTCCCATTCGGATCCGTCAAACCGCCAGTGGTCGGTCACGCACAACATTCAGCGTTGGCCTATCGGCACGCCGAATGCTTAGTTATTAGCATTAGTTTTCTACTTTGGGTCGAAATACTTACCTTCCTTATTCCAATTCAGTTTCCAATGCTCACCTGTTGGAATAAAACACTTCACACCGTTTGCGCTTAACTGAATTGCAATGTTTTCAGGATTCTTTGGTAATTCGCCTTCTCCGAATTTGTATGTATTGTCTTCTAGTGTGAGCATATACGGGTAATCCTCTAATTCTTCACTATCATCATCCCAAAGTTTCAACGATTTTGATTTTCCGTATGCGATATAATAACCTAATAGCGTAATTAATACTTGGACACAAAGTTTAGTAATAACTTTAAATTTGTGTCATGAGTTTACACCGAAGAAAATGGAGTCAAAAAGAGAAGGAAGA
>Ga0222659_1000327_pt1 | contig 31655 bp, 17 predicted proteins | sample AntAcemetagen547_FD_179850 | JGI IMG/M metagenome (GOLD analysis project Ga0222659, IMG submission 179850) | Saline water microbial communities from Ace Lake, Antarctica - #547 | ecosystem: Environmental > Aquatic > Non-marine Saline and Alkaline > Saline | place: Antarctica: Ace Lake...
TTCTTTCACCGCATTATTGGTTTTGCTGTGCGCCTTGGCTTCTAATAATTGCCCCAGTAAAACCAATGTTAAGATAACAGTGGCTGCTTCAAAATAAACGTGCACTGTTCCGTAATGAGTTTTAAATTCCTCTGGAAATAGATCGGGAAAAATTAAACCAACTATACTGAACAACCATGAAACGCCTGCACCAACGCCAATCAGAGTAAACATATTGAGATTCATAGTTTTTATAGATGCGTATGCCCTTTTGAAGAACATCCAAGTTGCATAAAAAACAACAGGAATAGAAAGTGTTAATTGCAACCAATTCCAATATTTTATGTGCATGATTTTATACAAGGGGTTGTCATTGATCATTTCGGACATAGCGATTAAAAATATCGGCAGTGTAAAGACCGTTGCAATAATGAACTTTTTCAATAACTTTTTATAGGTTTTTTGTTCTGCCGATTCATTCGCTTCCTTTGGTACTAATTCCATTCCACAGATTGGACATGATCCTGGCGCATCCTTTATGACCTCTGGGTGCATTGGGCATGTATATTCTTGCCTATGAGACGCTGTCGATACCTCAGCTACTAGATCCATTCCACAAACAGGACAGTCGCCTGATTCATCATAAGTCTTATCACCCTCACAGTGCATAGGACAATAGTAGGTACCATTTATCCCTTTTTCATTTTTTTCCCTCTCAACGCCTTCTTCATCAACTGAATGGATCATATAATTTGAACCTTCAAACAATTCTTTTAGTTCTTCTAAAGGAATGTGCTGCAACATTTCTAATTGCACCTTGCCTTCATTCAAATCGATTTCAACGTCCGTAATTCCTTCGGCATTCTCTAGTGTTTTTTGCACATGACTCTTACATCCTCCGCAAGTCATGCCTGTTATTTTATATGTATGTTTCATGTCTTTTTTTTGTCAAAATTCGTTTATGTTCAACTTTGTGACGTGCACTTTTCGATTTAAATCGTGTCTAATTTTTGTCGATTAGATTGAACTGTAAATTGTGAGGGTGTGATTTGCACCACTTTTTTAAATTGCCGAGCAAAGTGCTGCGGGCTACTAAAATTTAATTCATGGCTTACCTCTGAGATATTTAATTCTCCATAGGAGAGAAGTTCTTTTGCTTTCTCCATTTTATGAATTAATATGAATCGAGATATTGTGATTCCTTCTTGTTTTGAAAAAAGAGCACTTAAGACCGCATAATTATAATTCAATTCAGCTGCTAACGCCTCAGAAAAAGACTTGTTTTTCCCTTGATTTTCAGGATTATGTATCAGTTCAATAATTCGATTTTTAATGCTATTCACTAGCTGGTTTGACTTGTCCACAATCAATTCGAATCCCTTTTGCTTTAATCTGTTTTCGATTTGAATTTGTTTTTCCAGATCCATTTTATCCGTCAATCGAACCCGTCCCAATGAAATTTCTAAAAACTGAATTTCGTTCTCTCTCAAGACAGATACAACGGACTGAATACATCTGTCACAAACCATATTCTTGATATATAGATTTTTGAAGTTCATCATTTAATAATCCGTCAGTTTTTCAATTTTAGCCACACTCAATTTCAGTTGCAGTCTTGCGTTTAATATATCAAGTTGATAACCTAAAAGATCGTTGTATAACTGAAGCACTTCGTCGAAACCAATTCCTCCTCCGCTATACTTCGCTAACAATATCTCAACCGCCTGTTTTATAGTTGCTATCTGTTTTTCGTAAAATGTAATTTGACTTAAACTCTTGTCATAATCAGTTTTAATGTTCACCAATTGGCGCATGATTAAATCTTCAACTGCCGTTATTTGAAAATCAATGCTTTCCTGAATGAGTTGTTCTTCTCTTTGAATTGATTTATTTTTTGTTTGGCTAAGCGGAATCGTCAACATAATTTTTGGCACCAGAATATCCCTTCCATTATTCATTGGATTCGCATCTATCCGTTCTGATACAAGACTGTAATCAATGCCTAACCCTATCATTGGAGCATTCATTTTTTGACTTAGAGCTTGTCTATTTTCTGAAGCCAAACTTTGATGACTTAACAAGGCAATTTTAGGATGATTTTGAATGGTCAATCGGAATGTAGAGCTGTCGAAATTAAGGTCTTCCATTTTGCTTAAATTTTCAGTTGGAAAGATTTCTCGATCGAGTGGTTCTTTGGTCAACTGATTAATAATCGCCGCTAATTGGAGGTTTTGAAAATTAATTTCAATTATAGCTTGTTCAACTTTCTGTCTTTTTAGTTGCACTCTAAAAACATCAGCCGTTGTCGCCCCTCCACTTTCAACTTTAGCGAATGCTATTTGCTCTAATGAATGGTAAAGGTCAATATTTTCTTCTAGCATATCTATTTTCTGCAGATTAACAGCAAGGTTATAATAAGCCTCTTTTAGTTGGTAGAATAAATCAAGTTTCAAACTTGCTACTTCTTGATACTTGATCTCAGACATTTCGATCATTACATTTTCGCTCGCATTGAATGCCCCAAACCAGGGAAACAGTTGTGACGCACTGATCATGACAACTTGCGGTCCAAGTCTTGTTTCGGGCCTCAAAATAGGAATGCCCGCGCCGAACGAAGCGTTTGGCAATTGACTTTCTTGCCCTATTTTTTCTTGGGATGCCAAAAACCGGTTGTGAACAGCTTTTAATTCTGCATTATTATCGACTATTTTCTGCAATAATTCTTCCAGATTTTGACTGTACGAATGAAGACCTCCGAGCAAACACAAGGTCACTATGATCAATCTATTTTTCATTTGATTTAATTTTTAAGTTTTCGATCGCTAAACTCCATTCTTTCCATAAACAATAGAGCACAGGAACAGTAAACATGGTAAGCACATTGAGTACCATTCCCCCAAAAGAAGGAATGGCCATTGGCAACATAATATCAGCTCCTTTTCCGGTTGATGTGAGCACAGGAAGCAAGGCAAGTATAGTTGTAGCAGTCGTCATCATTGCAGGTTTCACCCTTCTTAATCCACCTTCGACAACAGCATCTCTGATTTCAATTTTAGTGCTTGGTTTATTCGTTTTAAAACTATCCTTAAGAAAGGTACCAACCAAAACACCATCATCAGTAGCGATACCAAAGAGTGCAAGGAATCCAACCCAAACCGCTACACTGAGGTTGATCGTCCCCATTTGGAAGAGATCACGCATATTGGTTCCAAAAAGATCAAAATTCATAAACCACGCTTGACCGTAGAGCCAAATCATAATAAACCCACCCGAAAAAGCGACAAACACACCAGAAAACACGAACAAGGATGTCATGAGGGATTTGAAGTGGAAATAGAGAATTAAAAGAATTAATACCAGCGCAATAGGCACCACCAATCCGAGTCGTTTATTCGCCCTCAACTGCTGTTCGTAATTGCCGGCGAACCGATACGTGATTCCTTTGGGCACAACTAATTCACCCGATTGGATTTTTTCATTGATTAGCTTTTGTGCGTTTTGTACTACATCCACTTCGGCAAATCCATCCAACTTATCAAACAAAACAAAGCCGATTAGAAAACCATCTTCGCTTTTAATCGCTTGCGGCCCCTGTTCATACTGAACATCAACCAAATCTCCTAAAGGCACCACAACACCAGCCGGTGAGTTCACTAAAATATTTTTAATTTTGTCGGGATTATCCCGGAGTTCGAGTGGGTAACGAACTCTAATATTATACCGTTCCCGACCTTCGACGGTTGAGGTCATGACCATGCCTCCTATTGCTGTTTGTATTTGATTCTGAATAGCAATCACAGATAAGCCGTGCTTTGCAATCGCGTCTCTTTTTATAGCTAACATGAGATAAGGCTTACCTACAATTCTATCCGCAAAAACAGCTTCAACTTTAACGCCTTCCGCTTCTTTGAGGTATTTTTCAATTTCTTTTCCAAACGCTTCAATCGTTCTCAAATCTGTGCCTTGAATTTTGACGCCCATTGGTGCGCGCATGCCCGTTTGCAACATCACCAAGCGTGTTTCAATCGGTTGCAACTTTGGTGCGGATGTTAGGCCAGGTAATTTCGTTGCAGCCACAACCTCATCCCAAATGTCATCAGGTGATTGAATATGATCTCTCCATTGTCTGAAGTATTTACCATTTTCATCCGGAATTAAATTTCCGTCCAAATCTCTTTCATACTCACCCTTATCATTGACATGAAACCTGATTCTTTTGCCATCCTCATCCGTTTTATATTCAGACTTATAAATTATAATGTTCTCGTACATGGACATGGGGGCAGGATCCAACGAACTCTCAACCCGACCAGCTTTTCCAACAATCATTTCAACCTCAGGAATGGCGGTTACGGCCATGTCCAACAACCTCAAATTCGATTCATTCATCTCCATGCCTGTATGTGGCATTGATGTAGGCATTAACAAAAAGGATCCCTCGTTCAAACTTGGCATAAATTCTTGCCCTGTTTTGCTAAAAATTTGATATCCAGCAAATAGGAGTAAAACGATCAACCCAACAAAAACGTATTTAATTTTGATAAGAAAACGAAGGATATTCTCGTAAAAATGAATGACAGTGTAGAAAAAACTAATAAGCAGTCCGATAATTAAAGCAACAAAAATAAAGTTTGTGAAGTTGGATTTATTTACACCTAAGGGCATCCAAATCGTAGCCAATAACCAAGTGACAATCGTCGCATATAAAATATTCTTGACATAATCGAATCGCGTTTGCCACATCTCCGATTTAGTCTCCTTAAAATAGCTTGATAAAAGGCCTGTAAGACCTACAGTCAAACCGAAAAAACCAAAGAATGAATAACTGGTAAACAAGAGAATGAATGATAGAAGGGATAAAACTCCATTTGTGAAATACGGTATGCGTTTGCCTTTACTCTTCAATTTAAAAAGTTGTTCTGCAAGGGCTGGTAAGATCATAATTGCAACCATTATTGCAGCGATCAAGGCGAAGGATTTTGTAAAAGCGAGTGGCCTAAACAACTTACCCTCAGCAGCCTCCATGGTAAAAACAGGTAAAAAACTTACGATTGTGGTGGCGACCGCTGTGACAATTGCAGAAGCCACTTCGGTAGTTGCCAAATAAATAGATGTCTTAATTGACTGGGTAACGGGCGCTTCGTTGATTTTAAGAATCATGCTTTCCGTCATGACAATACCCATATCAACCATAGTTCCAACCGCAATGGCGATTCCCGATAGAGCAACTATATTGGCATCTACACCAAAATAACGCATTGCAATGAAACACATTAAAACCGCTACAGGTAAGGTTGCAGAAATCAATAAAGAAGACTTCAAATGCAAGAGCATTAAAAGAACGACGATAATGGTAATTAAAATCTCTAGGCTCAATGCCTCTTTTAGCGTACCTATCGTTTCTTTTATCAATTCGCTTCGATCATAGAAAGGGATGACTTTTAATTGCGAAACGGTACCATCTTCCAATGTTTTTGTTGGCATTCCTGAAGATAATTGTGCAATCTTATCCTTTACTTGATTAATAACTTCTAGAGGCTTCGCGCCATATCTCGCAACAACCACTCCGCCTACGGCAGGCGCACCCGATTTATCCAAAATACCTCTTCTCGCAGCTGGACCTAGATGAACCTGCGCCACATCTTTGATGCGAATAGGCACATTGTCCACCATCTTTACAACACTGCTCTCAATGTCTTCGAGCGACTTCACATAACCCAACCCTCTAACAAAATATTCAGCTTTGTTGATCTCTAACGTTTGCGCACCAATATCCAGGTTACTTTGTTTGGTAGCCACCATTACTTGCTCGAGCGAAACATCATAGATCCGCATTTTATCAGGGTCAACATCAACCTGATACTCTTGAACAAACCCGCCAATTGATGCGACTTCCGAAACACCTTCGGCCGATTGAATAGCATACTTGACATAAAAATCTTGAACACTTCTGATTTCGTTTAAATCCCAGCCTCCAGTGACATTTCCATCCTTGTCCCGGCCTTCGATTGTATACCAATAAATCTGACCAAGCGCTGTGGCATCAGGACCCAAAGCGGGCTGAACGTCATCTGGCAAGAGGTTGGCTGGGAGGGAATTCAATTTTTCGAGAATTCGACTTCTGCTCCAGTAAAACTCCACATCTTCGTCAAATATCAGATAGATACTTGAAAAACCAAACATAGAATTACTGCGAACACTTTTTACCCCGGGCACACCGAGTAATGCAGAAGTTAATGGATAAGTAATTTGATCTTCGACATCTTGAGGCGAACGTCCCATCCACCTGGTAAAAACAATTTGTTGGTTTTCACCTATATCAGGAATCGCATCCACCGCCACCGGATCGCGTGGTAAACCTGTCTCAACATCAAATGGGGAGGTAACTAACCCCCATCCAATGAAAAGAAGTAGCATGAGCCATACAACGAGTTTATTGTCTAGAAAGAATCTGATGATTTGATTTAACATTGATAAGTATTGAATTGAAAAAATAGGATAGCCATCCGACATCTTTTAATGCGGACAGTTCAATACAAAAATTAAATCAAATTAAGAAAGTCTGGTACAAGACCGAGAAATCTTGCCTTATTAGGGGGGGGGCATAGTCTGCGAAGACAGGTGCTGGGGTGTCTAATGAAAAGAATGAATGGTCACATAAAACACCAAGAATCATTACCAATTTCAAATCAAAACTAAGAATTTCTGCATCATTTTGAGCTACCTCTTGATTAGATGCATAGCTGAAAGTTTGATTATAACAACAAATGGAATTCATTTCTCCATTTTGGGCAGCTGACTTTTTGTTCTTATTTTTCAGCTCCTTGATTTTATTCCTATGACAAGGAGGTAGGTCCTTCTCCTGCTGATCAGATTGATTGCCCATTTCACAGGGCGCTGCGTCACCAAATAGTGCAACACTCTTTACCTCACCCTTACAATAGTGCACATCAATTGCAAACCCAAATGACGAAAAAAGTATCACAGGTATGAAAAAAAGTGCCCCTATTTTTTGTAAAGTCTTCAATGCTAATTACCAAAGTTAAGTCATTTAAATGGAACGGACTGTTAAAATTTCCTTAAAAAAATGGTCAACTGACTAAAGCTATCTCCATTCACCCTCTGAATTTCAAAAGTTATATTGTAATCTTCCCTAAAATTAAATTACTTATTTTCTTAGCTAATTTTGGGGAAGAATAAAAGGGCAACACCTGATTTGCTTTCTTGTTTTCTACCATTCGATTGAACAAGTTCTTCTCATGCTATAAAACAAGAAAGCTCGCCACCTGCGGTGACGAGCTTTGCTCTTATTTGTGACCTCGCCAGGAGTGCAGATCCCAACGTTGTGGTTGTTACCCAAGCATAAAGTCCAAATCTCAATGCTTGAGATTTCGTACTTTTTTCGTTTGCAATTTACAGGAACAAGTTCCTGACATTGTAAACGAAAAAAGTCCGGCACTTGCGTGCTGGACTTTTTTTGTGACCTCGCCAGGATTCAAACCTGGAACCTCTTGAGCCGTAATCAAGTACTCTATTCAGTTGAGCTACGAAGCCAATATTATTTTAGGTTGGCTTCGTTGCGAAAACGCCTGTCCGTCCACTGACGGAAGCTACGAAGCCAATAAGATGGCGCAAAAATACGGTATTTTTTTTAATTGATCAAAAAAATACCATTTTGATTTTCATTTTTTTTTGGCTTAATGAATTTTAGCGTCAATTCCTCGTTCGCTTAGTGCGCGACGCATTGGAAGTAACGAATCCATATCCCCTTCTTTCACAGCACATTTTCCATTGTAATGAATAATCCATGTACATTGTTCTGCCTGCATTACTTCGTGCTTACACACTTTTACCAATGCATCAATTACATGATCAAATGTGTTAAAATCATCATTATAAATAATAAGATTTTTTCCGTGTGTCGTCTTTTCTTCGACGGCAACTCTTTCTTCAACTTCAACTTCAGTACTCATATTTGTCTAATTATTGGCCTAAAATTTCTCTTGCTTTTTCGACCGAAATCTCATCATATTTATGATATGCTATAATAATTGCTCGATCAAAACCTTTGCTCATTAGCTCTTTTTGTTTCGCCTCTACCTCTTCATAGGTATCAAACGAACCGGTAAAGAAAACGATTTCATCATTCAGTGTTTCTTCTTTATTAATGCCTTCTTCCTCTTCAAACAAAAGTAATAAATTTGTAAATTCTGTCGGTACTTTATCGTCAAACTCCCCTAATTTTATTTTGAAATAAATGGCTTCCTTTTTATAAATATAAGCATTTGCACTAATTCCCTCCAAGTCTCCAATTGGATTTATTTCAGTAATTTCTTCCCCATTTCTAATCTTTTCACCTTCCTCAAAAGGAATAACATCATATTTATAATAGGTAATGATGTCCATATCCTCTACCCCCAAATCAGCAAATTCACTTAATCGATCTATCAAATCATCATATGAATTAAGCTTCGAAGAGAATACGACGGTTTGTCCATCTTCATTCACTTCTGTTTCGATTAAACCATCTTCTCTCAACAATAACGTTGCATATTCACCCGGAATCGATTGATCATATTTACCCAATAAAATGCGGTAATACAATCCTTCTGAATAGAATTTTTCAACTTCTTCATTCTCATCAATGTCAGTTGTATTATTCGTATTGGCTGACGTATTGCGACCGACTAGTGCGTCTGCCCCCTCCTTCGTTAATACCGCTAAAGCTTCTTCAACTGTAATTCGTTCACCATCAAAATAAGCCGTAACAAAGGCGTCTGTGATACCGATATTCAAGACTTCATTTTTACGAACAGTTGCCTCTTCAACTGACGTAAAAATACCAGTTGAATAACGAATAAAACCTGTAGGTGTGCGCTGACTGTTGAGCGGTTGGATATCAAACAAAGCACTGTTTGGAACCGGTTTGGAGTACACCCCAATTTGTACTGTGTAGAATAATCCTTTAATGATTTCTACCTGATTTGCTTTCGCTGCGTTTGGCACTGCATTATAATACGCCGCTAATTCACGTTCTTCAGCCGTTGTTGGTGTGAGCGATAAAATATCACTTTGGTCAACATAAGATCCGTTACCTCCCGTATTATTCGTGTTTGTGTTCCCCGTGTTTACATTGTTTTCAACTGTCGTATTGGTATTTGTATTTGTATTATTCGTGTTATTGACATTGGTATTGGTATTGGTATTGGTGTTTGTATTGGTATTCGTATTGGTATTCGTATTATTATTTGAGTTGTTTGCTGCAAAATTTTCATCTTCAACGTTGCCATTACACTCAATTAGACCTTGCTCGATAAGGAGCGCGCGATCAATTGTGATTCGTTCACCATTGCAATAAGCAACGACAAAGGCATCCGCATAACCAATGTTATTTACTTTGGCTTTTGCTTCATTTGCCGGAGTAAATTTGGTGAAGTACCCCACCATATAACGGGTAATTCCATTGTTCAATTTTTCACCAGAAATTGGAGCAAATTCTTGGAAATGATCTTGCGGCAGAGGATTTCTAAAAGCACCCACTTGCACTTTATACACCAAACCACTCGTCTTTTTACCGACAGGAATACGGGCTTGATCAGAATAAACAGAACTTGATGTTGTTCTAAAAATATCTGTATCAATTGCATCAGGCGCATCAAAATCAACATTTGGCATGATTGGTTTAACATACGGTTTAACATCCTCTTGCTCCAACACTTTCATGTTTTCCTGCATTTCCTCCGACTGACTATTCAAAATAGCATTTGCTTTTTCGTAATTTGCCAATGCTTCATCTCTCAATTTAAGTTGAATTGCGGTGAGGGAATCAATTTTAGCTTGATTGGCATCCAATTCATCATCCGACGTAAGATCATTGACAGGACTGTCCGAATTACCAACGATAGCCGCTTTTAATTTTCGGGTGCGAACCTGCTTGAGTCCATCAATTTCAGCCTGAATTGTTGCGATTTCGGCTTCATTTTTATCCGCTTCATTTTTGACGGTAGAATAATCCTTATAAGCTTGAGAAGCGGCAACCTGCTCAGCTGTATTGACATCCACGGCTTTTTCAATCGGATCAATTTGCACTGCGAGAACATCTTCCTCTTGTGTTCTAACATCCTCTCCTTTTTGTTCTAAATCACCTGCTGTTCGTGACAGGGCATCTCCTTTGGCGGTCAATGCAGCGGCCTCTTCTAAAATTGGGGCTCTAAATTTCTCCTTCACTGTTGCGCTGCTATCCGTTAGGAAATTTGCGCGATTGTAATACACATTCGCTTCAGCTTGCAAAGCAGCCGCATCTTCCAATAAAGCGGTTGACTTTCGATCGGCTTCATTTTGTGGCACATTGATAATCACTATTTCATCATCCGCCGCTAGCGCATTTCCTGTTCGCGCCATTTTAAACGTACGCTCAGCCCTTTTCATTAATTCTTGTGCCTCTTGTTCCAATTCAAAAGCTGCTGTCAAATTTTCATTTTTAATTAAGGCATCCTTCTCCTTTTCTGCAGCAGCACGCAACCCCTGTGCTTCGCGCATTTTTTGCTCTGCACTGGCGACATTTTCATTGGCTTCATTTAACTCCTCCTCTATACCTAGCTCGTTCGTTGACGTTAGATTTGTCGTCATTTTCTGATCCAATTCTAGCTTCTCTTTCCCTGCATCAAATTCGGCTTGATTGGCTTCTCCAAGACCGTCAATGACTTTGTTTTCAAGATTTGCTTTCGCCGTTTCAAGTTTGAGGATGCTCTTTTCAATTTTTCCTTTATCCTTCTCAGAATGCGTTGTTGTAAGCTGATCTTCCAACTGATCGATCTCCGTGTCAATTTCTTTTATTTCAGTTAATTCACTGTCAAATTCAGCTACAGCATCCTGCCCTTCTTTGGTGTTAAAATTCGTAGGTGAAAGATCTGTCAATTTAACCTCCGCCATTTCTAGCGACGCCATTTCTTCGCGGTTGCGCGCCATGTCACTCTTAATCGATTCCTTTAATTCCTCCAACTTATTAATTTCCTCATTGTATGTGAATCCATTATTGGGATCCTCTTCCCATTCTTCTTGTGTGGCGTTTACTTTTAAATCAATTGCACGTACCAGTTCTCCATTCAATTCATTCCTCTGATTCAATTTTTCAATTTCATTTGCTGCAGACAAATTAATCGCATTCATGCGTGAATCGTAATCAGCAACAAGTGTCCCAATTGTAATGACTGGGCGGTCAAGTGTCTGTTCCCCCGTTTGTGAAATGAGATCTTCATTAATATGGATCGAACTTTGTGTTTTTCTTTTTAGGTCTTTTAATTTTTCAATTTCTGCATCAATGATGGCTTCTAAATCCAGATTTGATAATTTTTCTACTTCTAATTCTTGAATCCGATCATCTATTTTAGCGATTAATTGGGCGTGGACTTCATTTTCTTTCACCCATTTATCTGCATTACTTCCAGCACCATTTTTAATGTCAATCAATCTAGCATCATAGTCGCGCATTAAATCTCCCGCACTCACGCCAGGTCTGCTTGCCAAACGCTCATCATCCGCAGGAAAGGATTCAAGCAATACTTTATTTGTCGCCACACTACTCTCTTGGTCGGTCTTCATTTCCTTCAAGTCCTGAATTTCTTTATTGATTTGATCAGAGAGACTTTGATTAGCCGCCTTTTCATCTTCTAAACTCTTAATTTTCCAATCAATTGTTCCAATGAGTAATTCGTGTAAATCATTCTCTTCATTCAACTTTTCTCGCTCCGATTTGTTTGAACTTTTAATGGCTGCTAGGTCGACTTGATAAGCCGGCATCAAGGATTCGATTGAGATCTTCTCGCGAACAGCGTCCGTTACATTCGCATCCTCTTGGACAATTAATTCGTCGATCTCTTTATCAATCTCACGTTGAAGTCTCGTTAAATTTGATTGTCGCTCTTGCAAATTCACTTGATTTTCTGGATTTAACTTCAACAGTTCTTCAGTTCGACTAATTTCGTCCGCGACAACTCCGTTCAATTCTTTTCTAAGCGCAATTCGATCGTCAATTTTTTCTGCATTTGAGGCATCCGAACTTAGAATAGCGGACTCTCTCTCGTCAAAATCAGGCATTAAGTCTGAACGTGAAGGTGCTGACAATACTTCCAGCACATCTGTTGGTTCTAAAACGCCTTCTGCCTTATTTTTCACTAGGATATCTTCAAGTTTTTCCAACTGATCGCGCTCCTGTATCGCCGCCGTATTCGTGCGATCTTCTTTGATAGTTTTATTGACTTCATCCAATCGCTGATCCACCAATGCGCGTGTTTTTGCATTTAAATCTTCAATGGCCTTGCGTTGCTCCTTATCATCCTCAATACCTTTAATACGGTCAATTTCTTGTTGGTAGGTTGGATTTACCTTTTCCAGCACATCTCTATCAACTAAAGCAGGGCTTCCTTGGTTATTTTTCGCCAGCCAGTCTTCATTTTTAGCGAGCAATTCGCTATATTCTGCATCAATTGAACGCAATTCGTCTACCCGTTTTTGAATCGTTTTATTACTTGGATTTTCAGCTGCTAATTGCTCTAATTCCACTATTTCCTTTCGCGCCCCTTGCATCACTTCCGTGTACAATCTGTTTTCTTCTTCTTTTCGTTTCGCTTCATTCGGAATCGTCTCTATGTTCGCTCGGCGTGCCTCAAAATCAGTTGCTAAATCATTGAGAACAACCGTTGCTTGCAGCGAATTAAGATCAATCTTAACCGGTTCAACCTGTGCTTCATTTTTATTTGCATTTAAATCAAGAACCAAATCGGTAAGTACTTCCAATTCATTTTGAGCTTTTGTATTTTCTGCATCCGTATCTACGATAGCCTGGAGTTCTTGCATTCTCTCATTTGCCTTTTCAATTAAAGTTTCATTTGCAGTTCGTATCGCATTGTTGCGTTCTTGCTCGTCAGCCAATTCATAGGCCTTATTTATTCTTTGCTGATAATCGGGATCCAAATCAGTGATTAATTCATCCCCAGTTAGCGCCGAATTGCTTTGATTTGATGCTAACCATTGTTCATCACTCTTATTTTGATACACCAAGTTATTCTGCAATTCTTCAACGTTTTCAAGTCGTTGCTTAATATTTTTCGCTTTCGGATCGTCGAGAAGGATGGCCTGTAATTTTTGTTTTTCCTTCTCCAAGGCTTCGATCATTTCATTGTTCAAATTTATGCCTGCACGTCTTCTATCCGCTTCGTTTACAATTTGACCAATGCTTTCAACTTTTCGTTCAAAATTGGGAACCAATTCGTATTGATTCACCTCAGGACTAATTTTGCTCGGATCCTCTTCAACACGTTGCATACTCGCCATTTTATCCGCTCTCAATTGTTCTAGACGATCAATCTCAGCTTGAATTTGGCGTTGACGGTCTGCATCCGCGTTTAGTTTTTCGAGGCGTAAACGTTCTTGTTCGTCATTGATCGCTTTATCCCAATCTTGTAGAGAATAACCGCTTGTTGTTTCATCATTTGCATAGAGTGAAATATTGAAAGCTGAGACCTTATTGTCTTCCAATACCTTGTCCACAAGAACTAAATCCTCCGTCAGATTTTTTGCTTTTACATCTGAAATGATTTGGTTTTTTTCACTTGCCGTTAAAGCTGTGGCGTACTGTTGATTATCATCTTTGAGGACAATTGCAGCAGCAATGCCGTTCCGTACATCCTCATTTTGATTTAATTTTTCATCTAATTGTTTTGTTTTGGCCGCGATTTCTTTCTCCACTCGCTCTAATTCACCTTCGTTCTTTAGTTTGGCCCGTTCCAAGCTCTCGAATTCACTTTTCTTTGGGTTATTGGCTAATTGTGCTTCGATTCGTTTTTGATCTGCCAATAAAGCCGTTCTAGCCTTTGTTAATTCAGATATTTCTTCACTTAAAGCTTGGATTGCTTTTTGCTCCGTATTACCTGATCGCATAATTTCGGTAACAGTATTTTCGACAGGGTTCTTCGCTTTAATATTGTCGACAAAGTAGATCTTATTTTTTTCAACCGCTAAGGAAAGCGCTATTCGATCTTCGCTAGGCACCCCCTCTATTTGTGCTAAAACCTGTTTAGCTTCCGCTACGTCTTTTTCCTTTAAAATGACAGCAGCATCAATTGTTTTGGCCAGATCAATCAGACTTTGAGCTTCGTTATTGAGACGTTCTATTTCTTTTTTGTCTTGAATAAGTTGCTCCATTGCTTTGATGCGCTCGGCTTCATTCGGAATAGCCTCAGCAGCTTTCAAATCTGCATTTAAGGCAACCATTTTAGCATTTGCCTCATCACTTTTCAGTGCCGCCAAATTATAGGCGATATTGGCTTGTTGTTGATCTTCTTTAATCGCATCCTCTAATTCGCCCGTCTCATCTTTAAGGATATCGACCAAGCCTTCTTTTGTTACAAATTCGTCCAATCCAGCGTTAACAAAAATATCGTCATTGGCTTTCATAGCGTCGAGAGAATCGATATTAAAGTCTTGAATATTTGGATCCAATTTCGACAATTCACGATACACTTCAGCCAAAACACCAATTGGATCGTCGAAATCCTCTCCGAAAAGATCCGTTACAATGATGGACTCTTCGCCATTTCCGTCCAATTCCATTGTCATACTTTGCTTCAAGGGTTTAAATTCCTTTACGGTAGGAATATTAACGGTGTATGTATGAGTGATGTCGCTATTTTTTGCTGTAATAAAATAATTGTACTTCCCGGGTTTAGGAAATGTAATTAAATAATCACCGTTGGTTTGTTTCGAATTAAATGTACCGATTACGCGACCGGAAGAATAGTCTTCGATTTCAATGGTTATTTCTTTCTCATCAGACGCAATCGTATTGAGGAAATTTCCTTTGATCACAGCCATTTGCATTGGAATGCGATCCACTCTTACCTTGTAAACAGTTAAGTTCCCTTGTCCACTTTCTCGTGCAGAGGCAAAATAAGCCATCCGATCTAAACTATCGACAACAAAAAGCACATCATCATCAGGCGAGCTAATTGCAAAATCCAAATTTTCAGGAGGACCAAAAGAGTTTGTGTTTTCGTTAAATTTTGCTCTAAATACATCATAACCGCCCATTGAATTGTGGCCCTTAGAACAGAAATAAAGGTATTCACCATTTGGATGCATATAGGCAAAATCTTCATCCTGCTCGGTATTTACTTGCCCCTGTACCTTTTGAGCTATTGACCAATCACCACCAGGTAATTTCTTTTTAACATAAATATCTAAGCCCGTTGTGCCATCTTCGCCATAACTCGAATAATAGATATAGGGCGAATTGGTTGGGAAATGAATGATCGGTCTATGCTCGAGTTTTTTGTCCAATTTACTTTGAAATTCATCCGTACGCAGCAATACACCTCCAATATCATCCAATCGATAGAGGTCATAAAACTTGTCACTTTTAAGTTCAGTTTTCTCAATCACAATCATGCTTGTGATATTTGCCAATAATTTTTTTCCAAAATTACACGCTTTGAGATCCGCCTCGACGTCGAGTTCTTTCAAATCTTGCACGGTTGCTAGTTCTTTAAACTTGAGGTATTGTTTAATCGCTTCGTTAAATTGGTAATTGAGATGGTAAGCTCTACCTAGATAATAATAGGCTCGATTATCTATTCCCGCCCCAGTTACCGCATATCGCAACCGACGAATAGCCTCTTCTTTATTTTTAGATCCATACAGCAAACAGGTACCATATCGAAAATTGAGATCGTGATTCTTTGGATCATCTGCAATGATGCTCGCATAAAGACCTTCAGCCTGCACCCATTGTTTCGCCTTAAAAAATTCATCTGCTTGAGTTTGTTTCTCGGCAAGAGTTTGACCGTATGCTAAGCCATTAAGCGTCCAGCATGCTAGCACAACCAGTATGAATTTTAAATATCTACTCATTTTTAAGCGGGTGAAAAACCAAACTAATTCCTCACCATTCATTTAGTACGGCTAAACCACATAAAGGTTCAACAAATTTAAAACCGTAAAATACAAAAAAGCTACACCAAATTTAATCAGTATAGCTAAATCGTTTAAATACTTGCTCTTTATTCGCCAAAAATACTTTTCCAAGGACTTAAGAAAGCCGCCGCATTTTTCGACTTAATCTCATACGAAAAGTCCTTGTCTTTTAATTTATCATCTTTCAATTCGAGCATGTAAGCGTCCATAATTTTGTCGCTGGTCATAAAATTCATGACTGTTTCTTTTTTAATTCGCTCAAAATAGAAAAAATAATAATTTCCAGGTACATCACCACCGGGCAATTCAATCAAGATCCCTAATTTATTTCCTCTATCTGCATTTTTAACCGTGTACTCCAGCGCTAATCGAACGGTAAAATCTTTGAACAATGGTACACCATTTAGACCTACAATTCCCGTAATAGGTTCAGATACGAAACCAATTGCTCGATCATTCCACTTCATTTTAAGATTCGTGAGGTACATAGTTTGCTCGAGTTCTTTCGGCAACTTTTTCACTTCACCATCCAAGACATAGTCGGATTTTAAATTTTCCGCTTCTTCGCGTGAAATTTGTTCCGTAATAGCTTGCTCTAATGTTGTTCTGCCGAAATCAATACCACTGAGACCAGAAGATGCAATGATTGCATTTGAAATATACTCCATTCCTTTCTTATCGAAGAAGAAATTCAGACCACCAGAAATATTCACCGTTGTCAATTTAGTGGCCGTATTATAATTCACTACACCATACGTCTCCATAGCAACACCAGGAAGGTCTAGTCCCATATCAACCTTACCATCTCCTTCCATAGAGCAGCTTTCGATATGCAAACTGATATAATTGCCTTTTTCAGCGCGGTTGATTAGTTTTTCAGGACTTGCGATTCTGAACTCTTTTGCTTCCTCGTTATAATTGAGTACACCATTTGAAGTAAAGAGAATATGATCATCTTCATTTTCAAGAGCGGACAAGAAAGCCGGATAAATTTCTAAGCTATCAGAATTGGTCGCATTTCGTCTAACCAAACCAATTGCTATCCCATTCCCTTGAAGATCCTTTAAATCACCTGCCACTGGGATTTGAATATTCTTGGGATCGACATCTGTTCTAAATTTGAGCCAGTTACGCGCAAACTGATTACACTCATGATTAATTCGAGTGGCACCATCAAAAGTCAAAAACTCTTCAGATGCATACAATTCCACCCCGCCATAAAAATCAAATTTAGTACTGAGTTTAAAGTTTGCTTCTTCTTTCACTTCCCCTTTGGCGACGGTTTGATATGCCTCATCCAATTCGATATTTTCAAAGGTGATGATTTGCTCACCGCCTTCACTATCAATATATGGATATTTACCACTTGCTTTGTACTTTCTACGCGCTAATACTTCAACATGCGCTTCAGTTATTGTATGATATTTGGTTACGAAATTGGCTACGATTTTAGAATTCTCAAAAGGATCCATTTTCGCTTTTTTACGAATGGTTACCTTCTCTCCTTCTGGATAAATACGGGCATCCGCGATATCCATATACGCCACTTTCTCGCAATAAATCACATTTTCATTGAGGAAAAATTTAGCCTTAGGGGCTTTAAAATTCAATGAATCTTGATCCGGGTGAATCGAATAGAAATTTGAACCTGCGAGATCCAAATCAGACTCGATTGAAACATCCGATTGCCCTGTTGTAGACAGTTCCATTTCGTCCTGATCCATCAACCAAGTAAACATATCAATGTAGCAGATGTATTGATTTTGAGGAAACTTAACGACTGAAGTTCCACCATTCGACTTAAATTCACCTTTACGGGTCTCAAAATCGACATGTGCATTTAAGTTACGTGAATCAAAAGAAAGCGGATCCGTAACCTCCTCCGAATTTTCCCGTTCTTTCCCTAACAAGTTAAAATCAGACGTATCGGCATCAATCACATAGCGACTAAAGTTGAACTTTTTTGACCCCAATTCGGCATCCTTAAAGTAAATTAAACCACTCCCGATCATCCCCTTTTCCGTTAACTGTGTCATCCCTTTCATTTGCGCTTCTTTGCCAAACATGACCAATGGCGAACCAAGCGTTCGAACTTTCAATACTTTTTCTCTAGGAACATAGGTCACCATTACACCATCACCTGTTACATCTGGTACAGAAATGCCTTGGCTTTTTGTTTGAGGAGTATTGACATATTTAGAAAGACCCATTGTTGAATCTGGAAAGAATACAAAATCTTCACTGACTGAATTAGATGTTACAAAATTAATTTCACCTGCACCTCTTAAACCTTTATTACTCAGGCGAATTTCGTTCTCAAATTTTGCATTTGCACCATAAAAATCGAAGCCTGTTTTTGGGGCTTGTGTCTTAAACCCAAAAGAATAGTCATCTTGAATCTTAATTTCTTCCTTAAAGATGGGGAAAATACCAGCAGAGCGCAATTCCCCGGCAAACTTGACATTATATTCAGAGAAATTATCCAAACTATCAAATTCAAACGGATCAACTTTAAAATAGAAATCGCTGCTGTCGTACACTCCGTCATAGATTGCTTTATGATTATAGTAGACATACGAATCCTGTTTAGACGTTAAGATAGGATAGTTTGGAAACTTCGAAGCATCCTTACCAGATCGATTCGTAGCGTCATCAATTTGAATGAAACCCTTTAGTTTACTGAAATGCGAGACCATTGGAATCAAGCGATCATTGCGGTCAAAAATGGATTGAACACGGAATAAGGCCGCTGAAACTTCTAGTAAATACAATTTGAAATTTTCATAATCAAAAGCTCCTTCGTCCAAATACACTTCGAGCTTACCAGCCATGATCGCTCCACCAAAGAGGAAGTCGCGATTCTCTTTCAAAACAATTTTTCCTTCCTCTGGAAATACAACCACATTTTGGGTGTGTGAAATCTCAATCGGATCAACCTCATTCAAACTAAAATCGAGGGTTTTAATGTTCATCAAACCAAAATTGGTGATGCCATTTTTACGTTTATTCAACGTGTCAGCTAAGTTATTTTTAAACTGAGCTTGTTTATTTGTTGTACCGTCTGGATTGGTCGTCGATTCCTTCTTTACTTCCAACAAATTAGAGACAAATACGATATCATCATAATCCCGTTTTCCCGATCTTGCATCAATATACTTCTTCGTTTTTGGTAAAAGTGTGATGGTTTGTTTCGTTTTATTGTAATTGATAAATCCCTGATTCGCAAGTTTAAGAATAGAAGGCAAGGCCTGTTCAGTAGTATACCCCATGGCGGATGCAGCCTCTCCGATTGGCACGACATCCAAATCATATTTATACGCATGTTGATAGATTGCAACGAGCGGGTTGATCCGATTCATGCCTTGAATTTCATTGTAGACATTTTCATTAAAATAATCTTGCGATTCAAAACGCGCTAGCTTTCGCGAACTTTGAGAATGCCATGCCATTTCTAAATTTGGATCATCCCTGCGCCAAATTATACGATCCACATACATATCCAATTTATGGAAAGAATTTCCAAAAGGCGCTTGCGCAATCCCTTCATTCCCCCGTGCCATATCGAGACTATTTAAGTCATAATTAATAGCCAATCCAGGGTGATAGATGGAATCCGATTCGGTGAGAAAAAGCGTTATTTGGCATTCGTCAGAAGTCAACCGTGCTTTATTCGCTTTAATTCGCTGCGCACTTGCTTTAACAAAAGGTTTACCCTCTTTATAGAAAATTAAGGTTGCGGGCTCGGCATCAAATCCTACGCCACTAAAATCTGCTCCTTCAATTGCAAATCCACCCACATAATCAACTTGAGGTAAAATGTCTTTTCTCACGATTCGTTTACTAAAGGACATAAATTGGGGATAGACTCGATCTGCTTCGCGATTGATCTTTTTTGCGATATCACTAAACGTTCCATTCAAAGGTGTTTCGTAATAATCTGTGTGAACGAGTGCCGAATCTGTCTCTACTTTTGTCAATTTCAAGGACATCATATAATCGGTAATTTCAGCATAATTTGTTGCTGGATCCATTCCGACCTTTTGCCAATCTACAATTCCACCTCTGCCTGTCCATTTATTAATAAGTGGTTCGAAAAGTCCAGAAGTATTGCGAACGATTGTACTATCAAAATATGGATTCTCTTTTCGCTCTGCTTTACGGTTCACAACATAGCATTGTAGTTTTACATTTTCGAATTGAATATTGGGACTATTTTTATCAAAAGCGAACACATACGATCCTTCCTGAACTTTCCAAATATGATTGGTCGAATAGTAAATTGTTCCATCTGTAAAAAATGAAGCACAAATCTCAATAAAATCTTTAAAATCTTTTACCTTTTTACTCTCCAATAGAGCATCAATAGTTGCATGCCATGAATTAAAACTTTCTTCAGGCTGATTCGTTTGAACGAACGAATGGACAGATAAAAGATAACCATACAATTCGGGGAAAGGCGGTAGACGTTTCGCCACAATTAAATTAGCTGTTGCGACCACTTTGGATTGATAGTCTTGCGAAAAATTTGTGAGCCAATTTGGCTCAAAGACATCCATAAACTCCTTCGTTTTAACCCGGTTAGAAGCACTTAGATATTTATCTACATCCTTTAAAAATTGTTCTGGCTCAGAAGAAAACTGAGCATGAAGCATTCCAGAAAATAGAAAAATCAATCCAAGTATTATGGTTTTCATAAGCTTATCGTTTTATTCACGCTCTTATTTTTCGAGTTTCAATTGGATGAGTGCCCAATCTTCTTTCGTATCTATTCTTTCAAAAATGAAGCCAAATTTGCCTGCATGATTCACCAAATCAGTTTGATCCGTTTTAAAAAAACCACTGATTAATAAGTTCCCACCATTCACGATCGCATTCGAATAGGTTTCAAAATGACTCATGAGAATGTTTTTATTAATATTCGCGATTATCACATCAAATTCTTTCCCAAACAAGAGTGTGTGATCACCTTGTTCAACCGTTATCTTCGTGCAATCATTCAAGGCGACATTTTCAATTGCATTTCGGTAAGACCATTCATCAATATCCGGAGCATACACATTTTTTGCCCCTAACTTCTCAGCTAAAATAGCTAAGATACCTGTCCCTGTCCCCATATCAAGCACCCTCTTTCCTTCAAGAGACAATTCAAACATTCTTTTCGAGGCCAACCATGTTGTTTGGTGATGACCTGTTCCAAAAGACATTTGCGGTTGAATGGTTATTTTCATTTCTTGAGAAAATTCACCCTCATGAAATGGTGCAATAATGGCCAATTTATCTTCAACAAAAACAGGATCAAAATTTTTCTCCCACTCTGCATTCCAGTTTTCGTCCTCAATCAATTTCACATTCGAATTTTCGATTGCTTCGAAGTCACCCAAATCCAACAGTAGGGCTTCCGAGAAATCGGTTTGTGGAATATAACTCTGGAGACCTGATTTGGTTTCAACAAAACTTTCAAAACCTTTTTCGGCCAAATGAGAAACGAGGATATCGCGCCAAGGATCAATTTCTTTAAAGTTTATTGTCAGTTCAATATAATTCATTAAAAAGCATTTGAGATGGTTAGAAAACTCTCTAGATCAAGAGATGCACCGCCAATTAGTCCACCATCAATGTCATTTTGAGCAAAAAGTTCATTCGCATTTTCACCGTTGCAACTACCACCATAGATAATCGCTACGGCATTCGCTGTTTTTTCATCATACTGGGACGCAATTCGCGAACGAATGAGAGCATGAATTTCTTGCGCTTGCGTGGCAGTTGCTGTTTTGCCTGTACCGATTCCCCAAATTGGTTCGTAAGCAATGACCATTTTTGAAATTTCCTCTGCCTTTAATTTAAAAAGGCTATCTGTAATTTGCTTCATGATAAATTCCTTGTACACGTTACTATCGCGCACTTGCAATTGTTCACCACAACAAAAAATTGGGCGAATATCATGATCGAGAAGTGCTTTCACTTTTTTCGAGATCACCGAATAATCTTCATTAAAATTATCTCTGCGTTCGGAGTGCCCAACAATGCCAAAAGTGACCCCTAAACTTTTCAATTGTGATGGAGACACTTCACCCGTGTATGCACCTTTGTCAACGAAAAAGTTATTTTGGGACCCCAGATGAATCCATGATTGACCACTCAACACTTCGGAAAAAGAACTTAAATAAGGTATTGGAGGACAAATCACCAATTGCACATCAGTATTAAATTTATCCTTATTGTTGATTAATTCTTTGAGCAGTACTTTCGCCTCCTCATAATTCAGGTTCATTTTCCAATTCCCTGCTACTATTTTTTGTGTCATTTAATTTTCGTTAGTTTGTATGTAATCTTCGTAGATATCTTCAAAATCTTCCACACTTCTACTCGGCCATTTATCCATTACCGTTCCTTTTTTCAATAGAACCAACCCAGGATTTGAGCGAATAATTATTTTTATTTCCACACCATCCATGGTGAGATAAGTGGCATCCAATTCGTGTTTTTTGCGGAATTCATCAATTTCTTCCTGTCCTGCAGAGCACAAGACAAAGAAAGGAATATTCTTCTCTCTGGCCCCTGCTAATACCCCTTTAAAGTCTTCAATACTATTTTCATTGATGCTTGCCATATCACGCACTGTCATGATGAAGACTACATCTGTGGTAATGAGATACTGTGTAAGGTCCAAGCCATAAGGTGTACTTGGGTCAATCAAGGCTGTGAAGACAGATTTCACGGTATACATAGAATCAGGATAGTACAGCGTGTCAAAATCGATTGACGGAATTGTATCCATGCCGTAATCGACGGAATAAATTGCCATTTTTTCCTCATAATACATTTCGTAATCAGCCTTTATAAGCGAGTCTATATAAGGGATTGCCTTGTCGGCATCAGAAAGTTGATCATACTCAATTCGAACTGAAAAATCTTGAATAGAAGCTGGCACACCGGGAACAATTACTTCCTTATCCCAGTCCAAATATTTAAATTTTGTTGTATCACCATATTCGGCAGACCAATCAGCTTGAGCGACACGAACTTCCTCACCCGTCGCCTTGTTTTGATACACATAGAAACCATTTGACACCTCATCCACTCCATTCGTCATTTGCTCCCCGATATTATTCCCAACAGCATACGGTCTATAATCTTTAAATGGAAGGTAATTTGCGGTATACAGCCCAAATAGTACCGAAACAAAAGTGACGAAAATTGCCATTTTCCAGGCCTTACCTATTTTCCCAATATTCAGATTTGCCATTACAAATGCACCTAGCAACGCTATGATTGTAAAGATTACAGGGAACATCCATCCAAAAACCCATGAAAAGAAAATCACAACAAGTAAAGAAGCAGGCGCTAAAATCCAATTTTCCTTTACCGTATTCATTCTTATCTTCCATTGATTAATAAAAATGATCAAACAGAAATAGAATAACACCAAATCCTTCCAATACGATTCATGCGGCGTTAATGATCTCCCCACCGAACCTTTTAACGCATCACCAAAACAACCACAATCGTTGACACATTGACGTGTAAATGTTTCACCTGCAGCCATTGCCGCTTCAGCTGCCTCTCCGCAAGAATGCGTATAACTCGTCAACCAAGTAAAGAACGCCATCATGATCACTAAGGACCAAGATGCGAGTTTAATTTTACCCCCAAGAATAACTGCAACACCCAATACAATTTCAGCAATACAGATAAAGACAGCCAGTTCCAATGTAATGCCTGAAAAACTTTCGAAAAATGGAAAATCGTAGGACAGGCCGCTTGGCTCAAAATACTCTTCCAATTTAAAAGCGAAGCCCCAAGGATCGTTTGCTTTCACCAATCCAGACACGATAAAAAGCCCACCCACAAGCACTCTGGCTACATATGAAAAAAGGAATAAACCTTTAAGCACAAACATACTAGTCAATGTGGTAACAAGCAATACCGTTCCAGCAATTTGATAATAAAAAGCGGTATCCGGATTCGTTTCAAGATGAAAGCCTTTTACAAGCAGAAACACAGCTATCAGATTAATAATAATCGCTGCAGTGTTTAAGATAGGTGATCGACCAGTGATATCTAATTTAGTCGTTCTTAGCGTCATATCATTCATTTCATTTGGATTTTAGACAACAATTTATCGTTTAATTCGTTTCTCAAAATGGATTTAACAGTTAACTAACAATCGTTTTAGCTTCATCCATTTTTATAAGTGCAAAAACGGCATAATTAAGCATATCAAGATAGTTTGCATCAATTCCCTCAGAGATTAATGTTTTACCGGCATTATCCTCTATTTGTTTCGTTCTAAAAATCTTCATCATAATCAAATCGGTTAATGAACTAATACGCATATCTCTCCACGCCTCTCCATAATCATGATTCTTCTTTTCCATCAAGTCAAACGACTGTTTCGTTTTAGCATCATATCGCTCCAGCGCCTCATCCAATTTCATTTCTTCATTTGCCACACCAAGATCCAATTGAATCAGTCCCATTACACAATAATTCACAATTGCTACAAATTCGTCCTCAACAGCTTCACCTACTTTGTTCTCACCAGTTTCCTGAATCGTTCTAATTCGCTGCGCTTTAATAAACAATTGATCGGTTAACGAACTGATTCGCAGGATGCGCCATGCAGTACCATAATCTTTGCCTTTTTTTTCAAAAATTGACCGACAATTCAGAATTACTTTTTTATATTGTTCTGCCGTTTTATGCATTAAATTCAATCTAATTTTTAGCTGTGAAAGATACGCTTTTTTCCTCAAATTTAAGCTTTAATTCAAAAGGTATTTTGTACGATTTTACAAAACCGATTGTAATGGGAATCCTAAATGCGACTCCTGACAGTTTTTACGCAGGAAGCCGGGTACATACTATTGATTCGGCGGTAAATAAGGGACTTACCATGCTTTCAGAAGGAGCTACGATACTCGATATAGGTGGTTACTCCTCTCGCCCAGGAGCGAGCGACATCAGTTCAGCAGAAGAAATTCAGCGCGTTATCCCACTAATCGAAGCGATAGTGGAAGCTTTACCAGGGGCACTGATCTCGATTGACACCTTTCGATCAACCGTTGCCGCCGCTGCAATCAAAGCGGGCGCCTCGATTGTAAATGATATTTCAGGCGGTCAGATTGATCCTGCTATTTTTTCTGTTGCAGCGATCAATCAATGCCCGTACATTTTGATGCACATGCGTGGAACGCCGCAAACCATGATCCATGAAAATCAGTATAATCACTTGATGAGAGACCTACTTCATTATTTTTCAACGCAAGTCAAACAAGCAAGAGCGGCAGGAATAAAGGATATTATTTTAGACCCTGGATTTGGCTTCAGTAAGCATGTTTCTCAAAATTTTGAGCTCTTGTCAAAACTTGAAACCCTTCATTTACTTGAACTCCCTCTACTTGTTGGAATATCCAGAAAATCAATGATCTATAAGACCTTGAATATTGAGGCGGACGAAAGTTTGAACGGAACGACGGTCTTGAATACAATTGCTTTAGAAAGAGGAGCGAAAATCTTAAGAGTACATGATGTCAAGGCTGCAATCGAAGCGATTGAATTGGTTGAGCAGATGAGAAATGGCTTGAATTAGTGTTTATTCGAAGCAAGTACAAAAACTCTAAAACTCAATTTCACCGATCGGTTTGCATTTGAAAGGATTTGAATTTTTCTATTTTGATAACCGTATTTCCCTGCCGTATCGAAATTTAAATGAATACGTCCTTTCTCGTTGGGCATAATAGGTGCGGTAGGCCACGTGATTTTGGTGCAAGAACAAGCAACATTAAAACCTGTGATAATTAAGGGCTTATCCCCTGCATTCGTAAAATTAAAATCATATTCCAACACTTCTCCTTCATGGGCATCAGGAAAATCATGTGTTTTGGTTAGAAAAGAGAATTCCGCACCACCCGTAAAGGTGAATGCGGAACTCAACGCTATTATGATCGCAAAAAATAGCCTCATTAATTCGTTGGTGGTGTACTTCCTCCTGCTGGTGTTGGAGGATTAGGATTCGGCTTAACCGTTCCTTTAATTTTAACAATTTTAGAAGGCGTGTTTACAGCATTCGACGTAATTGTCACTTGTTTGTTAAATGGACCAGGACGTTTTGTATCATATTTTACAACGATTTGCGTTGAAGCGCCCGGAGCAATTGGGTCTTTAGACCACGTTGGAACAGTACAACCGCAAGAACCTTTACAAAGTTCGATTATTAAAGGTGCATTTCCTGTATTCGTAATTGTGAAAACACATGTTCCGTCACCCGCATAATCAACTGTACCATAATCGTGTAAGTCTTTGTCAACGGTTAAAATTGGACCATCTGTTTGACCAACAACAGGCTGACCTGCATCTTGCGCAAAACCGTTAAATCCTAACATTGCAACAAGCATTAAACTAAGTGTAAATACTACTTTTTTCATTCTATTTGTTTTATAATTATTAATTGGTGTGTTTCTTTTAATTCATTACTGGCGAGCCAGTATTTACAGGAGCTCCACCTACGGGCTTCCCGTTCACCTTACCTTTAATACGAATCACTTTACTTGGTGTATTCACAGCATTAGAAGTAATGGTTACATTTTTACTAAACGCTCCTTCGCGGCTTGTATCATATTTAACAACAATTTGCGTTGTTCCTCCCGGAGCAATTGGATCTTTAGACCAAGTTGGTACAGTACAACCACAAGAGCCTTTACAATACGAAATAATCAACGGAGCATTTCCCGTGTTCGTAATCGTAAATGTACATGTTCCATCAGCACCTTTTTCAATGGTTCCGTAATCATGCTCCTCTTTGTCAACGGAGATTTTTGGACCATCCGCAGGTTCAGCAGCACTTTCAACTGAAATTTCTGAAGTTGTCTGTGCAATCGCCCCATTCATTCCGACAACAGCCATGAAAAGCAAACCGAAACCTAAGATAATTTTTTTCATACATTTAATTTTTTAGTATCATTTAATATTGTAGATGACTCAAATATAGAAAACGTTCTTTGACTAAGAATAAAGTTTAACAGAACGTTAACAAAACGATTTTAAAAATAGAATCGTTGCTTAAATACAGTGATACAAATTCCTTGCCTAAAATCCACGTTATTATTCGCCCCCTATGAAAGGCGGATTTATTTATGAGACATGCGCGTCATTTACTTTAAATCAGACGACATTTCGATTTCAGACCACCAAAGATGTGGCAGTTAAGGAAATAAATTAGACTTGAAAACTTTTCGAAAAAAAATTAGGTAAGAAACGGACAAAAGTTTTATCTTTATATACAGTTATTGGCAACGGATTGATTTATATCCACAATATACTTCTTACAAAAGCAGATAAATTGAATTAATGATTACATCAAGTAAAGTTGGCTTAAAAGACTCTTTAAAAAAATATTTTGGATTCAACGAATTTAAAGGGGAGCAAGAACGCATTATTCAGAATGTATTGGATGGTAAAAACACGTTTGTCATTATGCCTACGGGCGGTGGTAAATCACTCTGTTATCAATTACCTGCGTTAATAAGTGAGGGAACAGCCATAATCGTTTCTCCGTTGATTGCTTTAATGAAAAACCAGGTGGATGCGATTCGAAATATAAGTGAATCCGATTCTGTGGCACATTTTTTAAATTCTTCCTTAACAAAAACGGAGATTAAAAAAGTAAAGGATGACATCAGCGAAGGCAAGACAAAGTTGCTCTATGTTGCGCCAGAGTCACTGACAAAAAAAGAGAATATAGAATTTTTAACAGGTGTTGAAATTTCATTTTTTGCGATTGACGAGGCCCACTGTATTTCAGAATGGGGACACGATTTCCGACCAGAATACAGAAGGTTACGCGAGATTTTTGAAGCCATTAGCGACGTTCCGATCATAGCTTTAACAGCGACAGCTACGCCAAAGGTTCAGCACGACATTCAGAAAAACCTGCACATGTTGGATGCGACTATCTTTCAAATGTCGTTCAACCGGGATAATTTATATTATGAAGTAAGACCGAAAAAAGATGTAGAGAAAAACATCATTCGTTTTATAAAAGAGCGTGATCTCAAATCCGGAATCATTTACTGTTTGAGTCGCAAAAAAGTAGAAGAAATCGCCGAATTACTTCAAATTAACGGAATAAATGCTTTAGCCTACCATGCTGGTCTTGATTCAAATTTACGGGCGAAACATCAAGATATGTTTTTGATGGAAGAGGCAGATGTGATCGTAGCGACTATAGCTTTTGGGATGGGAATTGATAAGCCAGATGTTCGTTTTGTGATTCACCACGACATTCCGAAAAGCTTAGAAAGCTATTATCAAGAAACAGGGCGAGCAGGCAGAGATGGTGGCGAAGGTTATTGTTTGACCTTCTACAGTTATAAGGATATTGAGAAACTTGAGAAGTTCTTACATGGCAAACCGATTGCTGAGCAGGAAATTGGCAAGCAATTACTGCATGAAATTGTTTCCTATGCAGAAACATCAGTATGCCGCAGAAAATATATTCTTCATTATTTTGGAGAACGCTTTAATGAGGAAGGATGCAATGCCATGTGCGATAATTGTCGTTACCCGAGAGATAAGTTTGAAGGTAAGAATGAAGTGCTGCTTTTCTTAAAAGCTGTTCAGGAATTAAAAGAGTCTCAAAAAGCGAAATACGTGTGCGATTTCTTAATCGGAAATGACAGCCAAGAATCGAAATCGTATAAACATGATGCGTTGCCAAGTTTTGGAGCAGGTAAGGATCAGGAAGCTGTTTTTTGGAATGCTGTTTCTCGCCAATGTTTGGTACACGGCTTTTTATTCAAAGAAATAGAATCCTACGGTACGTTAAAATTAACGGAAGATGGACTCGACTTCATGGCCTATCCGCGTTCATTTATGTTGTTAAAAGAGCATAATTATGAATCGGATGAAGACAATTCTTCTTATCAGTCAAAAGGATCTAATGCGGCAGACGAACGTTTATTAAAAATATTACTTGATTTACGTAAACAGATTTCAAAACAGAAAAAGGTTCCTCCGTTCGTTGTTTTTCAAGAGCCTTCGCTTTTAGACATGACGATTCAGTACCCAATAACATTGGAAGAACTTTCAAATATTGTTGGAGTCGGAATAGGAAAGGCCAATCGATACGGCAAGCCGTTTGTTGAATTGATTTCGAAATATGTTGAAGAAAATGAAATCGAACGACCTCAAGACTATGTTGTCAAATCGGTCATTAACAAATCGGTTCTTAAGGTCCATATCATTCAAAATGTAGACCGCAAAATGCCTTTGGAGGATATCGCTTCTTCAAAAGGAAAAACAGTCGAAGAAATTATTAGTGAAATTGAGGGAATCGTGAGTTCTGGAACCAAAATGAATATCGATTATTATATTGATGACATGTTGGACGAAGATGATCAAGAAGATATCTATGACTATTTTAGAGAAGCAAAGACGGATAGTTTGGATGAGGCATACGAAGAATTGAATGGCGATTACGAAGAGGAGCAAATTCGACTCATGCGGATAAAGTTCCTCAGTGAAATGGGCAACTAATTTCGAGTTTACCTCTTTTTTTAAAGGCCATTCAATCTTAACCTGCCGTTACAATCAAATAATCTGCAGGATTAAAATAGCGATTCGCGATTTCGTTTAATTCTTCAGCGGTAGCTGCGTGAATTGCGCTAATAAAATCACTGTAATAGCTATTTTTCAATTGATTGAAGTGAATGTTTTTAAAATTTTCCATCATGGCTATGGCTCCGTCTGCATGTCTCAAAAAATCACCAAGCATATAATTTTTGACTCGCGCTAATTCTTCTTCAGGAATTAGTTCTGTTCGGAGACGTTCCATTTCACTCAAGATTTCGTTAATTGTTGCTTCTTTTACTTCTACCCCCACCTCTGTAGAAATATAAATATACGACGCATTTTCCATCACTGCAGCTGTGGATCCAATTCCATACGTATATCCTTTATCTTCGCGAATATTTGTCATCAAACGACTACCGAAATAACCACCAAAAGCCGTGTTTAAAAGTTGAAATTTGAAATAATCAGGATGATTTTTGTCGACAAATAACCGTCCAAAACGTATTGCTGCCTGGAGTGCATTTGGCACCTTTTCATTTATTCTTCCTTTCGATTGAATTGGGTCAATTGGTTGATATTTTTTTACGATCGGTTTCAGAAGACCAGACCACTCATTCAGGCGTTGAATGAAATCATCATCCACCTGACCTACGAGGAAAATTGTTGGACAAGTGGATAAATAAAATTCCTTATAGAAATGAATAACATCCTCGCGTTGAATAGATTCAAAATCTGAAATTTCGGCCAATTGCCCATAAGCAGAATCCTCTCCAAAAATAGCTTGCGTAAATTTTCGAGAGCACACGGTTTTAACTTTTTTCGAATCGATTTTAAAGCGCATCAAGGAGGCAGAACGCTCTTTTTCGAATTCGAGTGTTGGAAAAGTACAATTCATAAATGCATCCGCGAAAACGCCAAAAACAGCACTCATATTCTCATTTAGTCCATAAAGAGTTACACCAGCATGATCACGATCCATCTCATGTTGCAAATACCCCCCGTAAAAATCAATCTCCTCTGCGATTTGCGAACCTAATTTTTTGTCATTACCCGAGAGCAAAAGTTTATTGGTGAAATTTGCGGCTAATTTTTTATGCTGATACTTAGATCCAGCGCACCACTCAATATCTAATTTTACAGCTGCATCTTTCACGTCATCCATCCAAAAAAGTTTGACTCCATTTTGAAGTTCAAGTTCCTTTGGAAATTGAATTTCCAATTTATTTGGTTGCGTAAATGCGGGTTGAATTGTTCTATTCATCTGTTTTTATCTTTACTTGAAGCACCGATTGTTTAGACCGATCGAATGTTTTTTTGGCGAAAGCTTGCATGTCTTTACTCGTGATGACATCATAATGATGCAGCTCATTATTTAATTCATGCAAGAGGCCCATATTTTCGAAAAACGCGATATTCATCACGCGGTTCATTAAACTTTGCTCCGAAAAAACCTTCCCCGTTTTATGTTTGTTTTTAACCTTAGTCAATTCAGCAGCATTCATTTCTTCAAGAATCAGACCATCCAGTTCAGACCAAATTAAAGTTTCTGCCTCTTCGAACGAAACTGATTCGTCCAAATTACCCGAAATAATGAGTATACCATCTTCGAGGGCAGCTGTAATGTATGCGGAAATACTTGAAAACTTTTTCTCTTGAAGCACCAAACGATTATAGAGACGCGAGGACTTACTACCGGCCAAAACATCCGAACATAAATCACCCACATAGTGATCATTAGACGTTCTACTTCCCATACGAAAAGCCATATAAATAGAGTTTGACGGCACTTCGCGTTCAATAACCAAGCGACGCTCTTCGAGCTGTACAGGTTCTGGAGGTAAAGCACGATTGTATTTTTGACGTTTCGAGATCGGAGCAAACCATTTTTCCGCTAAACTTTTGACATGTTCAAAATCTAAATTTCCACCAACCACCATCACCGCATTTTCTGGGGAATAATGTTTGTAGAAAAAAGCTTTCACATCCTCCATTGAGGCCTCTTCAATATGAGAAATCTCTTTCCCAATTGTGGCCCATTTATAGGAATGTTCCTTATAAATTAACGGTCGAAATTGCAACCAAACATCTCCATAGGGTTGATTCAAATATCTTTGTTTGAACTCCTCAATTACTAC
>Ga0222659_1000328_pt1 | contig 31435 bp, 32 predicted proteins | sample AntAcemetagen547_FD_179850 | JGI IMG/M metagenome (GOLD analysis project Ga0222659, IMG submission 179850) | Saline water microbial communities from Ace Lake, Antarctica - #547 | ecosystem: Environmental > Aquatic > Non-marine Saline and Alkaline > Saline | place: Antarctica: Ace Lake...
TTGAACTCAGCGGTCAGATGTCTTCTTTTTCGTTTCATTTTCGTGGTCGTTTATCGGGTTTCAATCCCCCTCACGACCAGCTCATTTCATCAACAATTCGCTGGCTCCGTTTGGCGGGACCACTTCATTGTCCGTGCCGACCCCGCATAAGAGAATACTCATGCTTTTTCACCCTTCGGGCCGTCTCATTCAAGATGCTCCATTCACAATAAAAATCCCATAAGCATCATGGCCTAATGAAATGCCCCCTTTAGCCGATAGCTCCGATTGAGCCGGAAAAGCTTATCGGCGCTTTGCTGCAAAAGCACCCTATCCCATCGTCTGAAAATACCTAATCCCGGTAGATCCTTGCCTCCAGCTCTCTGGCATTCTCGTGGGCTGCCTCGAAGCTGCCGCCCTTGGGCGTTCCTGGTCGCTGCGGTTTGGTCTTAGCGTTTATGGCCTTTTGATAGGTCGGCCAGCGCTGTTTGATAGCTTCCAACCTGGAGGTATCCATCAGTTCATCTGGCGCACTTAGCTGAGCCGAGGCCGGGTCGCCGAAATCACTGTCTCGCTGGAAAGACCGGCATTGCGTATGGTGAAACGTTTTTCGGGGAAACGCTTGACCATCGAGGCATCGAAATAAGTGACGTAATCCCCCGCCTGAGTGATGCTGTCTCCTAGGAACAAAATCCTCTGCAGCTTTTGCAAATGTTGTGGCGGAGCACCCAAATGGGCCAAGGCGCAGAGGAAACCTATGTTCCCGCTCATACCGATGGGGAGGTCAGGGGAATGGGAAAAGAAAATGTGATTTAGCGGGGACTGACCCGAATAAGATGTAAAAAGCCATAATTGGGATTCCAAATTGAGATTGTTTGCTTTGTCGGTTGGTGATTAACGGAAGTCTTTTGAAAAGTGAGGGAATCGGTGGGACAAACATTCCTGCCCGTTGATCTCCCTTTCTTCGCCTACCCGATCCGCACAACAACGTCCTCAGTCACATCACTCGGAAAACTTCGGCAGCTTGGAGGATTCTTCGCTTTTGTCCTTCAATCTTACGGAGATCTTAAAGCCTTCAAACGGGTTCGTAGCGGAATCTTGTAAATCTTGAGGGTGGACGTATTCCAGAAAATCCCTGTGATAGTCTTATTTGCGAAGCAGAGCATGGAAAAATCTGAAAGTCGGTTAATTTTGGAGGGATTTCAACTTGACGCTAGGGGCTATAAATTTACATCTAAAACTAACTAACTAACTAACGAACCAACTAACATGAAATATCCAAACCTTGTTTCAACACTTCTCTTCTGCCTTAGCTCTGCCTCGCTGTCCGCTGCGGTCACCTATGTTGATGCCACCATGGCCAATACCGACAACGCTGCGGGAGGCGCTGACTCGACCTGGCTCGATGGCAATGACGCAAGCGTCAGCGGCACAGCGACCGACGGATCGGCCGACAGTGACGGCCAGTGGCGCTACCGCGGGGGCTTTGGCTCGGATGGAATTTTCGAGGCGACGGGATCAACTGCGGAGGCGGAAAACGCCGTGGGCATCGTCACCACCATCGGTGGTTTGGCCGACGGAACCTACGATATATATGTGTTTTTCCGCGCTTCCACCACTGGGGCCGATAACTACAACATCAAGGCAAGCCTCTCGCCAACTGTGACGGATTCGGATGTTTACCGCCAGAATAACACCCGGAGCTTGTCCTCGGGCACCTTGGGAATCGATTCCGCAGGCCTTACTTTCGAAGCCGGAGCGGCTCCTTCGACCGCGAATGGGGATTCCCGTGTTCTGCTCTACGGCATCATCGGCCAGGCAGTCGTGAGCGGTGGTAGCGATGTCGATATCTACATCGACGACCTTCCCGCCCTTGGATACACCGGAGACGGGGGACTGTCTGCCGTGAGAACCTGGTATGATGGTGTCGGCTTCGAGGGTCATCCCCGAGCCCTCCTCAGCCCTTCTCGGTGGCCTGAGTCTTCTCGCGCTGCTTCGCCGCCGCCGCTAGTCCGCCCGATTTCGTGCAGACGTTCCCGTAATTAAGTTTCCAGCCCCGATCCGCCAAGGCAGGTTGGGGCTTTCTTTGATTTTTTTGGGTTATATCAGCTAAGTTAATAGAAGTATGAATAAATTTTTCTTTCCATTCCTTTTACTTCCCGCGCTGATCTCAAGTCTGCGGGGAGATGTGACCTACGTTGATGCCAGGCTGGCGAACACCAACAATGCCGCTGGCGGAGGGGATGCCACGTGGGCCGACGGTGATGACGCTTCGACCGGCGGGATGCTGTCGGACGGGACAGCGCAGAATGACGGGCTGTGGCGTTTTCGTTCCGGTTTTGGGAATGGTGGGATTTGGGAAGCCACCGGCAGCAGCGCGACCGCCGAGGATTGCCGGGAGCTGGTGACTTCGGTGGCGGTCGAAAATGAGACCTATGATGTCTTCGTCTTCTATTTTGCGGTCGCCGAAGACGGAGATTATCCAATCCGGGCAGGGTTCTCCTCCGATCCGGGCGGTGGCCAGCTTCTCACCCGCACCAGCGGGAGTGATGCGGCGGGTCTCGATTTTGCCGTCGCCCCTCCGAGCGGCGGTGAGAGTCGCACGCTTCTCTACGGGTTGGTGGGCCAGATCGAGGTGACGGACGGAACTCTGGAAGTTTATATCGACGATTTTCCAGCCTCTCTGACCGGCACTTCGAACAACCGGACCTGGTATGCCGGAATCGGCTATGACGTTGCCACCGGACCCCCGCCAACGGTGGATCCCGATCAAGTCGATGGAACCCTGATCTCCATCGACCCGGATGCCGCGTGGACCTGGTATACCGATGAACGTGCCATCATTGATTTCCCCCGCCTCATCACTGGCGGAGTGCGGGGTAAGAACTGGTTTGGTTCGGTCGGGGATATTGTGGGGACGGAGTTTGACCTCACCACCGGCGAACGCCGTCCCTTTCTCCTTGGGCCCCCGCCCATCAAGGATCCGGGGAATATCGGATCCGGCGATACGGCGGAGGACAAGGATGATCACAACACCGCGGCCTTCATCAAGCTTCCGTGGCTGGGGTCAGGAGCTTCACTGTAACATTTTCACCTATCGACAAGAGCCTCCCGAATCGATTTTGGTGACCGCCGCAGATCGAGCACAGCGACAACTTGCCGAGCGTCATCCGTTTCACGGTAGTAAATGGCCTAGGGAAACCTGGATGACAGAGCGCGGAAGAAGCCCAGATGAATCCTGTGCTCACCGAAATAGATCTCGAGGCGGCGGAGATCGGCAATGATCGAATCCCTGAAGTATTCTCCAACGCCTTCTTCAATCTTATTGTAGAAGGCTATGCCACGCTCGATGTCGTAGGCCGCTTCATCGAGAACGCCGATTTGTTTTCTCAACGGTTCGCCAGCCGGGCTTGGACCTCATCCACCGACAGCCAGATGGCCTTGCCGGAATCGATGATTTCAGATCGCTCCGCGAGAAGCTTTCCGTGCCATTCGGGTGAAGGGTAATCGATCCCTTCTGAGGAAAATGATTCCCACAGAAGTTCCATCGCCTCCATCCGCTCAGTGGATGACATTTGGGATATTTGCTCTTTTGCCAACATGTGAGGAAGCTATTCCTAAACGCTTTCACCATCAAGCATCCAGTTTCCGTCATTCGTTGCATCGGCCACAAAAACGCCCCGGTATGATTGCCGGGGGCGCTTCGGGATACGTTTGATTATCGCAGAGGGACAGTCCCGCTGTTGGAAAATCACCTCAAACCAATTATCTGCGGGTATTCGCGTGGAAAGTGAGGTCGGTCTACCGCTGTTCTTCGAAAGTGATCAGCTTTCTTCGAACGTTCGCAAAAATTTCTTTGTTGGATGCCTCCATGAGTTGGCGCGCCCAGATTGCACAAATTTCTTCGGGATCGGTGAGGTGGGTGCCTTCGCCACTGAGGTGAAGGTCCGGACCCCGGCGGTCTGATACGGTTGATATCAGCTTGCCGGTAGTGGCATCGGTGACGCGTCCCTCAAAGGCACAACTGGGAATTTCAGAGTGATCTTCGTTTGGAAAATTCACATCGGTCAGCGCGACTTCGAGAATCAAGGTATTCGGCCGGGAGGTTCGGTTGGTTTTGTAGAAAATACAGATCGGATCGGAAAAAGCGATGTTGAGCTGTCGCGTGAAATAGGCGGCGAGATCATCTACTTTTTTCTTATAAGCAAAGGTATCCTCTGCTACTTCAGTCTTGAGGTATTTGGTCGTCACAGGACGAATGACGATATATTTGTAGTCAGTCACATTGACGTTCGGATCGCGCCACGAATGCTCGAAAGGAAGGCGAGCGATGCGTTGGGTTGTATCCGTGCCTGTGGAGGTTAGAAATCCGGTTGGCTTTGCCGGAAGCACAGCGTGATCCAATCCGCAGGAAGAGAGGACGGCAGCTAAAGCAGGAATGATGACAATAGATAGTCCGGGGAAATTCTTCACAGATATAAGTCTACCCCCGGCGAGTCTTGAAGCCAGCGAAATTGGATTTCGAAACATGGTTCTTAAACGGATGCCAAAATACCGTTCAGTGTCTCGCTCGGACGCAAGGCGGCGGAAGTTTTCGCATCGTCCGGCAGGAAGTATCCGCCGATGTCAGCGGGGGAGCCTTGCACGGCGTTGAGTTCGGCGACGATTTTGTCTTCGTTGCTGCGGAGTTTTTCCGCGACCGGGGCGAAGACTGCCTGGAGTTCGGCGTCATGGGTTTGCGCTGCGAGCGCCTCGGCCCAGTAGAGGGCGAGGAAGAAGTGGGAGCCGCGGTTGTCGATGGTGCCGAGCTTGCGGCCGGGTGAGCGGTCGTGTTCGAGAAACTGTCCGGTGGCTGCGTCGAGAGTGTCGGCTAGGACTTTGGCTTTCGCGTTGTCCTGGGTGCTGGCGAGGTGCTCGAAGGATGCGGCGATGGCGAAGAATTCGCCGAGTGAATCCCAACGCAGGTAGTTTTCCTGAGTGAACTGCTGGACGTGTTTCGGGGCGGAGCCACCGGCACCGGTTTCGAACAAGCCGCCACCGTTCATGAGCGGGACGATGGAGAGCATTTTCGCGGAGGTGCCGACTTCTAGGATGGGGAAGAGGTCGGTGAGGTAGTCGCGGAGAACGTTTCCGGTGACCGAGATCGTGTCCTTGCCTTCGACGATGCGTTCGAGGGTTTTGCGGCAGGCTTCGGCGGGCGGGAGGATGGAAATATCGAGTCCCGAGGTATCGTGATCCGCGAGGTAGGTTTTGACTTTGGCGATGATTTGGGCGTCGTGGGCGCGGGTTTCATCCAACCAGAAGATCGCAGGGGTTTGGGATGCGCGGGCGCGATTGACGGCGAGTTTCACCCAGTCGCGGACCGAGGCGTCCTTGGTTTGGCAGGCGCGCCAGATGTCACCGGCTTCGACTTTGTGTTCGAAGAGAGTTTTTCCGGATGAATCCGTGACGCGGACGGTGCCGTCGGTGGGGATTTCGAAGGTTTTGTTGTGGGAACCGTATTCTTCGGCGGCCTTGGCCATGAGGCCGACATTGGGGACGGAGCCCATGGTTTGCGGATCGAGAGCGCCGTTTTCACGGCAGAAATCGATGGTTGTCTGATAGATGCCGGCGTAGGACGAATCGGGTATGACTGCGAGGGTGTCCTGTTGTTTGCCTTCGGCGTTCCACATCTGGCCGGAAGTGCGGATCATGGCGGGCATGGAGGCATCGATGATCACGTCGGATGGAACGTGGAGATTGGTGATGCCTTTGTCGCTGTTGACCATCGCGAGGTCCGGGCCGTTTTCGTAGGCTTTTGCGATGTCCGCTTCGATCGCGGCTTTTTTGTCGACCGGGAGTATTTCGATTTTAGAAAGCAGGTCGCCGAAGCCGTTGTTGTAGTCGATGCCGAGGGGTTCGAGGACATCGGCATGCAGGGCGATGACGTCTTTGAAGAACACTTTGACCGCATGGCCGAAGATGATGGGGTCGCTGACTTTCATCATGGTCGCTTTCATGTGCAGCGAGAAAAGCACGCCCGCGAGTTTCGCCTCGGCGATCTGGGAGTCGAGGAAGGTGGTGAGAGCGTTCTTACCTAAGAAGGTGCCGTCGAGGATTTCGCCTTCAAGCAGGGGGATTGAATCTTTAAGGATCGTGATGGAGCCGCCGTTTGCGACCAGTTCGACCTTTGCTTCGGTGGCAGCGGGAACGGTTACGGATTTTTCGTTGGAAAAGAAATCGCCTTGGCCGGCCATGGTGCCGACGTTGGTTTTCGAGTCTTTGGACCACGCGCCCATGGAATGTGGATGTTTTTTCGCGTAGTCCTTGACCGCTTTCGGCGCACGGCGGTCGGAGTTGCCTTCGCGGAGGACGGGATTGACAGCGGAGCCCATGACTTTCGCGTAGCGGGTGCGGATGTCTTTTTCATCTTCATTCGAGGGGTTTTCCGGGAAGTCAGGGATGGGGAAACCTTTTTCCTGAAGTTCTTTGATTGCGGCTTTCAACTGCGGGACCGAAGCGGAGATATTCGGTAGCTTGATGATATTCGCATCCGGCTCGAGGGTCATTTTGCCGAGTTCGGCGAGGTAGTCGGGGATCTGCTGTTCGACGGAAAGCAGATCGGGAAACTGGGCGAGGATGCGTCCGGCGAGGGAGATGTCGCGTGTTTCCACATTCACTCCGGCAGATTTGGCGAATGCCTGGACGATGGGGAGGAGGGAGTAGGTCGCGAGAGCGGGGGCCTCGTCGGTCTTGGTGTAAATGATAGCGCTGGACATGATTTGATTCGTTGGCGCTTTGAATAGTGGAATGCGGGGAGCGGGTCAAGTGGTGGCTGATTGGGTTATCACTGAATCGGAAGAATTCGCGATTGCGGAGCTCATGGTGAAGTGTCATTTTCAAGAAATGAAAATTCAGACGGGGTTGATGATCGGGGTCGTCATGTCAGGTATGTGCCTGGCGCAAGAGACAGACTTCAAGGCGAACGTGCCCGAGGATCTGCTGGAGGACGATCATGTCCGCGCGGAGCTCGGAGTGAACGAGTTCACCGCCCCGTCGATTTCCAAACTTTTCGATACACTCCAGTTCCTGATGCCGCTGCCGCTCATGGAGACCGAGAGGAATCCGGGAGAACGCATGCCTCTGGATCGGGCTGATCTCGCGATCGAGCTCGGTTTTTTGATCGCCGATGGTTTCCTGATCGTCCAGGCGGGGCAGATGGACAAGGTGGAGGGAATGGCTTCGAATCTGACCCGCTACGGCAAGGCCCTGGGCGCCGGGGACCGGATCAATCGCCATGCGGCAAGTCTCTTGGAAAGCGCGGACAAGCAGGATGTCGAGCAATTGAAGAAAGAACTGGCGGCCACCCAGAAGGACGTCGAGATCGAGTTGGTAACTCTGCGCGATGCGGATCTTGCGCATCTGATTTCTCTGGGAGGATGGATCCGTGCGCTAGAGGTTTCGAGTGTGGCTGTGGAGAAGCAGTTTTCGCCCGAGCGTGCGACCAAGATCATGCGCGAGGATATCGCGGATTATTATACCGAGATCGTGGCCGGACTTGAGCCGAGAATTTCCGAGCGGCCGAATTATCTGGAGATGCGCGACGTGCTCTCCGGCCTGCGAAACGAGATGGTCATTCCGCTGGACGAGGAGCCGACACCCGAGAAAGTGAAGACGATTCGTGAAGGATCGGCCAAACTTGTCGAACTCGCGCTTCAGCGGCAGGAATAGGAAAGCTCTAAATTTTAAATACGAAACGATAAGATGTTAAAGGTTGCAGTTCTTGGATTGGGTATTGTCGGCTCACGGGTGCGCGAGCGACTCGTCGAGGCGGGTTATGAAACGACCTGTTGGAGCCGCACTAGGCGGAATCTCGATGGCGAAAAGGAAACTCCCGAAGCTGCGGTCGAAGGTGCTGATCTGGTTTCGATCTATCTCAAAGACGTGCCGATGGTTCGGGAGGTTTTCGGTAGAGCTAAACAGTCGCTGAAGCCCGGGATGTTGGTAATGAATCATTCGACGATCGACCTGCCGACCACGATCTGGCTGGCGGAGCAATGCGCCGCGAAGGGTTGCGATTTCCTCGATGTGCCATTTACCGGGAGCAAGGAGGCTTCTGCCGCGGGACAGCTTCTCTACTACACAGCCGGCGACGAGGAGCATGTGGAAAGGGTTTCCGATTACCTTGCGGTCAGCTCGAAGGGGCGGATCCACTGCGGAGACATCGGGGCTGCGACTGTGACCAAGCTTGCGACGAATCTTATTTCCGCCTGCACGGTGCAGGCGATGAGCGAGGCGTTGACGATTGCCAGGAAGCACGGTGTTGATCCCGAGGTTTTCTCTGAAGCGGCGATCAAGAACGGCTCAGGCTCGCCGCTGATGGCGATGAAATATCCCGGTATGCTGAGCGGGGAATTTGATCCGCATTTCACGATGGCGAACATGTGGAAAGACAGCTGCTACGCTCTCGCGCTTGCGGAATCGGCCGGTGTGAAACTTCCCGCGATGGAAGTGGTTTCCGAGCGCATGGCTGAGATGTGTGAGAACGGATGCGCGGATCTCGATTTTTCAGCGATGGTGAAAGCCTATGGTCACGCACCTTAAAATCTGAATCCAGGATGTCGTTTGATTTGAAGGGGAAACAGGGTGTGCTTGAGTTCAGTGGACCGGATGCGGTGCGGTTTCTTAACGGGCAGGTCACTCAGGACGTGCGCAAAGTGTTTGGTGGCGGAGAGGTGCTGCCGAGTTGTGTGACGGATGCGAAAGGCAAGTTGCGGTTCCGTGTCTGGCTGGCGGAAGGGAAAACGGAAGGTTCGGTTCTGGTTTTCTGCCGTGAGGGCATGGTGGCGGATCTGGAGGCATGGCTGACCCGATATCTCATCGCGGACGATGTCGAGGTTCGCGATGTGAGTATGGAAGTTTCCGTGGAGGATTTCAGATTTCCATATGGAGAGATTGACGAGGCGGAGAGGATTGAACGGGGGATACCGAAGTGGGGCGCGGAACTGACCGAAGGCATGTTGCCACCGGAGGCCGGGCTTGATGCGACGGATATTTCCTACACCAAAGGCTGTTACATCGGGCAGGAGGTGATTTCGCGGATCAAGAGCGCGGGTAAGGTGAACCGGCGGCTGGTGAAGCTGTCATTCGATGGTGAAGGGGAACTTGGTGAAATCCTGAATCCGGAGGGAAAGCTTTGCGGGGAGGTGACCAGCGTTTCGGGAAACCTCGGTCTCGGTTTTTTAAAACGTTCCGCCGGGGATGAGACCGAGCTGTCGATGAACGGAAAGTCCATCAGGCTCAGGTAGAAAGATCCCCTAATGGTGGAAATTTTCGGTTTTCCTGAAAGAGATCACGGTCCATGGTTTCCGACACATGACATCTGACTTCTTAGTGGTGGGCGCGGGGATCGCCGGATTATCTTTCGCTCTGCGGGCTGCAAAACACGGTAAAGTAGTCGTTCTGACGAAGGGAAAAGCCGAGGAGTCAAATACCGCATGGGCACAAGGAGGAATCGCCTCGGTGTTGCCGGAAAGGCTACGGGAAAAAGGGGATTCCACCGAAAGCCATGTCGCCGATACACTTGGCGCGGGAGCCGGTCTTTGTAATGAGGAAGTTGTCCGGCGCATCATTGAGGAAGGTGATGATGCGATTGAAGATCTGGTCGGTTACGGAGTTTGCTTTGATAAGGAGGGTGATCATTTTGCGCTCGGCAAGGAGGGTGGGCACAGCCATCGGCGTATACTCCACGCGCGGGACACGACGGGTCGCGAGGTCGCGCGGGCGATGCTGCAGGCGGCGCGTAGCGAACCGAACATCACTCTTTTGGAAAACCATTTCGTGATCGACCTGATCACTTCGGCGCGACTCGATGTCGTCTCGAACGACAGGGTGCTCGGCGCTTATGTGCTGGTGCGGGAAAGTGGGGAGGTCGAGATTTTCCGCTCTGACCGGGTGGTGCTTGCTGCAGGAGGTTGCGGAAAAGTCTACCTCTACACTACGAATCCCGACTCGGCGACAGGTGATGGCGTGGCCCTCGGCTGGCGGGCGGGAGCGACGATGGCGAACATGGAGTTCATTCAGTTCCATCCAACTTGTTTCTACAACCCCGCTGCCACCGGGCCGGAGGCGCGGTCTTTTCTCGTCAGCGAGGCGGTGCGAGGTGAGGGCGGTATCCTGCGGAACGCAAAGGGCGAGGATTTCACGAAAAAGATCGACCCTCGCGGCTCGCTCGCACCCCGGGACATCGTCGCCCGCGCGATCGACCGGGAAATCAAGAAAACCGGTGCCGCTTGTGTTTATCTTGATGTGACACACAAGCCCAAGGGTTTCATGAAGGAGCATTTTCCATACATATACGAAACTCTGATGAAATTCGGCGTGGATTGCGAGAAGACGCCGATCCCAGTGGTCCCGGCGGCTCATTACATGTGCGGGGGACTGAAGACTGATGCCACCGGCAAGACGACTGTGCGCGGGCTTTACGCGGTTGGAGAGGTTGGCTGCACGGGGCTGCACGGGGCGAACCGTTTGGCATCGAACTCGCTACTGGAGGGTAACGTCGTTGGACGCCTCGCGTTGGAGGAAATGATGCGAATCTACCCGCCGGACAAGCCGGTGATGGAATGTCCGCCAATCCCCGAATGGCACCATGGCGATGTCGCCGAGCCTGATGAACTCGTTGTCATATACCACAATTGGGACGAGATCCGCCGCCTGATGTGGGACTATGTTTCCATCGTCCGAACTGACAATCGCCTGCGCCGTGCCGCCGCCCGGCTGCGGAACCTGAAAAAGGAAGTCCGCGAGTTCTATTGGGGCCACCGGGTCAACGCGGACATCCTCGAACTTCGGAATCTCGTCGCCGTCGCGGGCCTCATTGTCGAGTGCGCACTGCGCCGCAGGGAATCGCGCGGATTGCACTACACGCTGGATTATCCTGAGACGGAAGATCGTTTCCTCAAAGATACGACATTGAGGAAGTTCTGAGCGGATCTGTTATTTCACAGAGGGCGCCTGTCGCAGATTACCTGATTGAGCGATAGATTTCTTCCAGGGCCATGACTGTGTAGGCGGTAACCAGAACGGGGTTGGATTCCATCCAGCGGCCGTTGTCGTTGACCCATGAACCGTTTTCGCGTTGGGAAGCGAGGAGCTTGCCTGCGAGGTCTCTGCGCCAGTCAGCTTTGGTGCCGTCTTCGAGTTCGAGTTTGTCGATTCCGGCGGCATTGAGGGCCTTGGCCATCGCCTGATAGTAGTAGTAGAGTCCTTGCGGTCCCATGTTCGGGTTTTCCTCGACGGTGTAGTTTTTCCCAAGCCAGGATTTGACGGCTATCACGCGTGGGTCATCTGGTCCGAGTTTCGCGTAGATGAGGGACATCAGGCCAGCGTATGAGATCGAGCCGTAGGAGCGGAGTGCGACTTTTCCATCGGCGGTAATGTCCTCACCAGCTTTGGAGTCACCGGGTGTGTAGATGAATCCGCCTTTGTTCTTGGGGTCGTCCGATGCCCATGGCTGATCATTGGTCTCGGTGAGGTTCTGGCTGCGGGAAAGGAAGGTGAGGGCAGCATCCCAGTCGAGGTTCGGTTCGTCGGCGTAGTTGCCGTCTTCGATTACCGTATCGGAAAGAGCCAATGCTTCGAGGGCGAGGTATGTGTTGGACATGTCGGTATGGTCGTCGCTGGAGCCGTAGCCGATGCCGCCATCGTTCGGGTTGTCTGTCTTGCCTTTTTCGCCGATGTCCCACTGGCTTCCTATCAGTTTCCTGCGTGCTTTGATTATCGCCGGATCAAACTCGCTGCGCCCGGCCGAAGCGAGGGCGGTGACGGAGGTCGCTGTATTGTAGACGGCAAGTCCACGGTTGTAGATTCCTCCGTCTTCTTTTTGTTGTTTCAAAAGCCAGTCGTAGCCTTTCTTGATACCGTCAGGCAGCTTGCCATCGGAGATGTCAATATTCGGGTCGCGAACGGCTGCGGTAAGGGCAAGGGCGGTGAACGCCGGGAGGCCTCCATCGTCCCAGTAGCCTTTTTCATCCTGTTGTTCCGCCAGCCATGCGTTGCCGCGGGCGATGGACTGCTCGATTTCCTTTTTGACAGAAACGTATTCGTTCTGCGCTTGGGAGACTCCGAACGAAAATGCGAGTGTGGCGATGATGAATTTCATGAGGTGGAAGGGTTGGTTGCTGGTTTTACTGAAAAACTATTTTGAGCTGCTTAGAGAATGAAAGTAAAATTATAACGCGATTTCGGGTGAAGTCTTGCAATTTTTGTGAAGAGCGAAGCCGGATTTCGGTTTTGTTTCAAAAACCGAGTTTGCTCCGATGTTCTGGTAGGGAGTTTCACAACAGCCTGCGGGCTTGGAGATTGTTCAGGCGGCGGGCGACGTCAACGAGACCGTCACAGACAGCCTCAGTGTAAGAACGACCGTCCAAGGTATCGACTCCGTGCCCGGGTTCGAGTTTCCGCAGGCCTTCCAACGCCGGGTCCGTGTGATTGAAGAGTTCTACGAAGACCGTTTCGAGTTTCCCCGTCTTGGCAGCAGCGCAGAGAGTCGCCCCGATCCAACCATCGTCCGTGCTGAGGCAGCCACGGGTGGTTTTCGCTGAGGCGTGGAAAATCCCCATGTGATCAGCGGCGGCCAGTTCGGCGATGAGATGCTGGTTTTCCGCGATTGAAAGCCCGGAATCTCCCATGTGGGCGGCATCAATGAGCAATTTGAAGTAATCACGGCCGAGTTCTTCGTTGATTGCTTTGATGAAGCCCCACGCCCGTTTGATATTGGTAAAGGTCTTGAATTCGCCCGGACGGAGAAATTCGATGTGCCAGGCGGTGATGGAAGAATCGAGAAGGCCGGATTCTTTGACCGCGCGGACGTGAAGTTTGACGTTTTGCGCGATCGCGGTATCGAGATCCATATCTTCGGGGCCGTTCATCCATTCCTCGATGGAGGTCGAGGCGACAGAGACCGCGCCGTATTCCTGAGCGGCCTTGAGTGAAGGGACAAGTTGTGAAACGACCGCATCTTCGTCGGCGGGGTCCATTGGGTTAGCGCCGCCAACCATCATTATGAGGTGGACTTCCAGATCGAGGTCCTTGAGGCCAGCCATCATCTCAGCGATTTCGGAGTCGTTGGTTCCTGGGAAAAGTGAAATCTGAACACAGGAGGGGCGAACGGGCGATTGGGAACAGATTCGGTCCAATTCCGCGACGATGGCGATACGGCCATCCGCTTCACGGAATAAGTTTCCATTTTCATCGGGGACGAGGCCGTCGACAAATCCGATGTGAGTCGGCACGATGCCGAGTGCGATGTTGGGCTTTACGGAAAATGCTTGTGACATGCGTTGATTGTGAATTTTCAGACGAAAGAGTCAAGAAAGGCGGAAGGGAAGCTGATCCGCTGCAACAAGGCACGCGGGGTTTCTCCGTTAATTTGTTCACTCAGCTTTGTCTTTGGCCGCATCGGCTTCTTTCTCCGCCTCTTCACGGACTTTTTTCGCGTTTTCTTCCAGCTTCGCCGCGCGCATTTTTCCGACCTGGAGAGTGACATCCGCATCTTTCTCAAGGGCCACGGCGGCATCCTCGTCGCCTTCGGTTTCGCGTAGTATTTTGGCTTTCTGTTCTTTGACCGCAGCGCTTTCCTTGACCTCTTCCAGGACCTTTTCAGCCTTGGCCTCGAGATCCGTGGCGGTTTGTTCCAGTTGTACTTCCCGAGATTCTCCTCGTCTCGAATCACATGAAACGAGAATTGTGGCGATGGTTGTAATCAAGACGAGAGCAGCGATCGGATGGGTTTTCATGGGTTATTCGTAAAAAGATACATTTTCTGGTTTGGATTGCACCGTATTTTGGAAAGAAAAAACCCGCACCGGACTGGCCGATGCGGGTTGTTGAAGGGGATGGCGGATTAAATCCACCGTCAGGTGTTAGGCGCGGAGGGCTTCTTCGCGCTCCTTGGCCTTGGCGATCACCTCGTCGGCGATGTTCTTCGGACAAGCGGCGTAGTGGCTGAACTCCATGGAGAACTGGCCACGGCCGGAGGTCATGGTGCGGAGGTCACCGATATAACCGAACATCGCGGACAGTGGTGCTTCTGCTTTGACGCGAACACCGCCCGGGGTGGGTTCCTGGCCTTGGATCATACCGCGGCGGCGGTTGAGGTCGCCGATCACGTCGCCGATTTTCTCCTCAGGGGAGAAGACATCGAGTTTCATCATTGGTTCGAGGATCTGTGGGCCGGCTTTTGGCATCGTCTGGCGATAAGCGGCTTTGGAGGCGATTTCGAAGGCGATGGCCGAGGAGTCAACCGCGTGGAAGCCACCGTCAGTGAGCGTGACTTTGAAGTCGAGGCAGGGGTACCCGGCGAGCGGTCCCTTGTTGACGGAGGTCTTGAAACCCTTGTCAACGGCGGGGATGTATTCCTTGGGAACGTTACCACCGACGACCTTGGATTCGAAGACGAAGCCGGAGCCGACTTCGCCGGGCTCGATGGTGTAGTCGATTTTCGCGAACTGACCGGAACCACCGGACTGCTTCTTGTGGGTGTAGCTGTCGGAAATGGCCTTGGTGATGGTTTCGCGGTAGGCGACCTGTGGCGCACCGACGGTGACCTCGACCTTGTGAGTGCGCTTGAGGATGTCGATCTTGATGTCGAGGTGAAGCTCGCCCATGCCTTTGAGGATCATTTCGTTGGTTTCCTCGTCGGTTTCGACGCGGAACGAAGGGTCTTCCTGGATCATTTTGCCGATGGCGTTGGCAAGTTTTTCGGCGTTGGCCTTGTCCTTGGGTGCGACGGCGATGGAGATGACGGGATCGGGGAAAACCATCGGCTCGAGTGTGGCCGGGTTTTTCTCGTCGCAAAGGGTGTGACCGGTTTGGACGTTCTTGAGTCCGACAAGGGCGACGATGTCGCCAGCTTGTGCGACGTCCACTTCATTGCGGTCGTCGGCATGCATCTCGACCATGCGACTGATGCGCTCTGTTTTGCCGGTGAAGGAGTTGAGAACGGTGTCGCCTTTTTTGATGGTGCCCGAGTAGATGCGGGTGAAGGTCAGTGCGCCGAACTTGTCGTCCATGATTTTGAACGCAAGCGCGCGGAGCGGAGCGGTCGGATCGATGACGGCGAACTTGCCGGTTTCGTTGCCTTCGGCGTCCACTTCAGGGAGAGGTTTGACATCGAGAGGGTGAGGAAGGAAATCGACAACCGCATCAAGGATGAGTTGGAGACCTTTGTTTTTGAATGAGGATCCGCAATAAGTCGGGAAGAACGAGAGATTGATCGTTCCCTTGCGAATACAAGTTTTGAGTGTCTGGAGATCCGGCTCTTCGCCATCGAGGTATTTCTCCATGACGTCGTCGTCTTGCTCGACGGCGGTTTCGACCATTTGCGCACGATATTCCTTGGCTTTTTCGACAAGGTCGGCGGGGATTTCCTCGATGGTGAAATTCTCCGGCAGGCCGGTGTCATCCCAGATGTGTGCCTTCATGGTGAGGAGGTCGACGAGACCTTTGAACTCACTTTCCGTGCCGATTGGGAGAACCATCACGAGTGGGGTGGCGCCGAGGACTTTTTTCACCTGTGCGACGACGCGGTAGAAGTCAGCACCGATGCGGTCGAGTTTGTTGACGTAGATGATGCGGGAAACGCCGGAATCGTTGGCGTAGCGCCAGTTGGTTTCGGATTGCGGTTCCACGCCGCCGGATCCGCAGAAGACACCGACGCCGCCGTCGAGAACTTTAAGTGAGCGGTAGACCTCGATGGTGAAGTCGACGTGGCCGGGGGTGTCGATGACGTTGAACTGGTGGCCGTTCCAGAAACAGGTGGTTGCGGCGGACTGAATGGTGATACCGCGCTCGGCTTCCTGGTCCATGAAGTCCATGGTCGATGCTCCGTCGTGAACTTCACCGATTTTGTGAATCTTGCCCGTGAGTTTGAGAATGCGTTCGGTGGTGGTCGTTTTGCCCGCGTCGACGTGGGCGAAAATCCCGATATTGCGGTATTTGGTGAGGTCCTTCATGCCTGTGATTGATAGTGGTTGGTGGCGCCGAGGGGTCTCGGCGGGGCGGGTTTTTAGCCGAGAGTCGGGGTTTTGCAACCTTTGATTACCGTTTTGATCGGGGAAATGCGGGTTCGAGTCTCTGAATGTTTGGGATTGAGGATTCTCCATCTCCGTTCAGATTTCCGGAAGTGGATACACGGGTTCATGATTTGCGAAGGGTGAGATGGTTGGATGATACCGAAGCCTTGGATGTGGCCAAGGGTTTGGAGTGGCTTGGCGGGCTGGTTTTTTTCGATACCGCAGGGAATGTTCCCGGAGGTTGGGGGCGGTCGTGTTCGGTGGTCGCCGCAGCACCGACCCATATTTACAAGGGCAGCGTTTTCAGCGCGACCGATCTGGAGATACTGCGGGAAAGGCTCCGGCAAGACGCCGGATTTTCCGGGGATCATGGGTTTCCCAGTGGCGGGCTTTGCGGCTGGGTGAGCTACGAGGGGGAATTTGTTTTCGGTGAATACCGGGAAATGCTCGTCCGCGATGAAGAGACCGGTGAGTGGTGGGAGCTGGGAGGACTTTCCGAAAAGATCGGCGCGTCGTTGCCGAGTTCGGCGCGTCCGGGAGAATTCGTTGAGCTGTCGGCCGAGGGGGAATTTCTTGCCGCGGTTTGGCGGGCCAAGGAGTGGATTGCCGCCGGTGACATCTATCAGGTGAACCTTTCCCAGTCATTTCTTGCGGAGGTCGAAGGTGAAGGCTCATTGCTTTCACTATATGAGGTTCTCCGCGAGGCCACGCCCGCGCCGATGGGTGCCTGGCTGGCTTTGGATGGGAAAGAAGTTTTGAGCACTTCGCCGGAGTTGTTTCTGAAAATTTCCGGAAAAGGGATCGAGAGCCGACCGATCAAGGGAACTCGTCCGCGTTTCGTAGATCCGGACGAAGACAGGCGTTCGGCAGTCGAGCTTCAGACGTCTCCAAAGGAGATTTCCGAACTGGTGATGATTACCGATTTGCTGAGAAACGATCTCGGGCAGGTTTGTGAGTTCGGGAGCGTGGAGGTCAGCCGGATGTTGGAGCTGGAGAGTCTGGCGCAAGTGCATCATCTGGTTTCCACCGTTCATGGGACACTTCGCGAAGGTGGGGATGTGGTGGGGGCGCTGGTGTCGTGTTTTCCTGGAGGCAGCATAACCGGTGCGCCGAAAAAGCGCGCGATGGAGATCATCTCGGAGTTGGAGAAAGCTCCGCGTGGGATTTACTGCGGTGCGATCGGGTGGCTTGGTTTCAATGGCGAGAGTGAGTTCAACATAGCAATCCGTACTCTCGTCCGGGACGGCAGTGAATTGAGTTATCAGGTTGGTGCGGGGATCGTCGCCGACTCCGTCCCAAGAGAAGAGTATCTGGAAACCCTGCACAAGGCGGGAGGTATCCGCTTGGGAGTGGAACGGTTTTTGGAACGGAACGGCTAGCTTCGACCTGCGCATCAAGATTGAACCCAAGAATATCCGGATGAGAGCCGTTCCCAAAGAATGGCCAGACGTAAAAAGTTTATTCAAGAACCGGATTCCGATACTCAACTCGACATTTCTTCCATGATCGATGTCTGTTTTCTGGTGCTTATCTATTTCCTCGTCGCGATGACGGTCGTTCCCGCAGAACGAGATCTCGTGGTTGCATTGCCAGGAATTCATGAAGGCCCGGTTGCCCAACCGCCGATGCCACCGATGTGTCTGCGGATTGACGCACAGGGGCAGGTTTTTTCCGGGACAGGCAATGCCGAGCGGATTCTCGATACGGATCCTGACAGCCGCGATTTACCTCTGCTCGCAAGCCAACTGAACCTCTATCAATACGCCGCCCGCAGTGTCGGCGACGTTGCTTCGGTCAGCTTGCGCGTCGATGGCGAAGTAAGGCAGCAACGCCTGATTGATGTGCTGAATGCATTTGCCACCGCCGGTATCACGACGGTGGCTTTCAATGATCTGGTCAGCCTGTAATCTGACTCACGCGATCTCGCTGGCATGGAATTCCTGCCAGTCTTCGAGATTGTTCAGGTTAATCGCGTCGGTCGGTTTGCCATCCGGGAGGCCGGCGGCTGAGAGGATTTCCTGACGGGTTTCGTCCGTGTGCTGATAGCCGATGATGGCTGCGTTGAGTTGGGAAACGGCTGTCTGGTTGAGTTTGGTAGCGGTTTCAGCGATGAATTTTTCGAACGCCACGTAGGTCGGTTTTTTTGCGGAAACGAATTCGACCAGTGTTTCGCGGTCCACTCCGAGTGCGTCGAGCACCATCATGTCGTAGCCGGGGCCGCAGTTCGCGTATCCGTCGGCGAGTTTGCCGGCAGCACCGAGGCTCATTTTCTGCCAGAGACGGGGGAGGTGAAGGACGCCGAGAGGTCCGGCAACGCCGGAGGATATGGTAGGGATGATTTTGTTACTCATAGTCCGAGCAGGCTAACGTGCTTTTTCTGAAACTCAAATTGGATTTTGGGAGTTGATTTATCCTTGCCCGGTCGGAGCGCTTGGGGTTTCTTCGCTGCCCGATGTCCACACTTCCTACCGCTGACCTCCTGGCGCTTGACACGGACGGCATCCAGAGCCGCCTGTCAAAACTCAGGAGGTATCTTTGACGTTCCTGTTTTAGAAAATAAAATCCAGACGCTCGAGGAAGCGATGGGGGCCCCTGATTTCTGGGATGATACTGATAAAGCCCGCGTCGTTTCCGAGGATGCGGCCGGTATGAAAAAGAAGCTCGAAGCATTTCTTGATCTGGAAAGCCGCAGCAAGGATGTCATCGAAGGCATCTCACTAGCCAAGGAATTCGACGACGAGGAACTTGCCAAGGAAGCAATTAGCGGAGCTGCCAAGCTTGAAAAGGACATCCGCGCATACGAGTTGCTTACGCTTCTGAATCGGCCCAATGACGATGCCAGTTGCTATCTCGCGATCCAGGCCGGAGCCGGGGGAACCGAGGCTTGCGACTGGGCGCAGATGCTTCACCGCATGTACACCCGTTGGGCGGAGAGCAAGGGATACCGTGTTGAGACACTCGACTGGGAAGACGGCGATGGTGCAGGCCTCCGTTCCGCGACGGTCAAGATCGTTGGCGAGAATGCCTTCGGTTTCCTTAAGAACGAACGCGGCGTCCACCGTCTGGTCCGCATCTCACCATTTGACTCGGCGGGAAAACGACATACCTCATTTGCATCGATTGACGCCACCCCGGAAATCGATGACAAGATCAAGATCGAGATCAACGACAAGGACGTGGAGATCAGCACCATGCGCTCCGGCGGCAAAGGCGGTCAGAACGTCAACAAGGTCGAGACCGGAGTGCTGCTGCGTCACCTTCCTTCCGGGATACTGATCAAGTCAACCGCGTCCCGGACGCAGGGCGCGAACAAGGAGCTCGCTTACCAGATCCTGAAAGCGAAACTTTTCCAGATCGAGGAAGACAAACGCGCTGTCGAAGCCGAGGCCGCCTATGGCGACAAGAGTGACGTCTCTTGGGGGAATCAAATCCGCTCCTACGTCTTCCAGCCCTATCAGAAAGTCCTCGATCTCCGCACCGGTGAGGAAAGCGGGAACATTTCCGATGTGATGGATGGCGATATCGATGCCTTCATTGAGGCGAAGCTGAGAGGTAAGGTCCGGGTCAAAGGATCCAAGGATGAGGAGGATTGAATTTCCCGGTGTCGTGAAAATTATGGCTGTGAGACTGCGGCAGGATCATCATCCCCGTAGAAGCTTTTGATATAACCGAATTCCACAAGGGTATCCTGCCATGGAGCGATTACATTCGGATCGCGGAATATTCGATTTGCTCTGGCAAGCCATTGCTCGGCCTCCAAGAGATCGCCATCCTCATAAGCGAGCGCTGCTTGTGCGTAGTAGTAGTAAGGTGAGTCGTCCTGATAATCATACTTCTCAGCCATTATCACGACTTCATCGTTTTGCCCCAGTTTCTTTTTGCACAGAAGTATTTTAAATTCAATCAGTCTACCGAGGGAGGTATTATTTTTGGGAACTTCCTTCAGAATTTCCTGAAATCTGTCGTGTGATTCTTGCCACTGTTTGGTGACAAAAAGGACTTCGGCTACGTTGAAACGTATACTTGTGTTGTCTGGACTGATTTCCAGAGCCCCGTCAAATGCCTCCATGGCCTTGTCGAAGGCCCGCATTTCCACATAGCAGGATCCCTTCAGATTGAGAAGTTCGGCGCTTTCATCAAAAATCGTCTCTGCTTTGTCCAGTGCCTCAAGGGTTTCAAAGATCCGTTTCTGTTGGAAGTAGCGCGTAGCCTCGCCGAAATTTGTTACGAATTCTTTGCGCTGCTCCTCCGGTAGGTTCGAAAATGCCTTCTGACTTGGAAGTAGGTCTGCGACTTCTGTTTCAGCAGGTGCTTCTTCCTGTGCATATAAGGGGGCTGTGAGAACTAAGAGCAGTAGGCAAAATCGTTTCATGGTTGATGGGGTTGATTAAGATTTAGACATGGAATCGAGATGCGGCAAGGGGTAAGATAAACTACTTGAGCGCGATTCTCGAAGCGGCAAAGAGAAAAGGTGATGCTGTTTTTGCAGCGACCATCTCATATTTCGCGATCTTGAAATTGACGAGTTTCGCAAAAAAGGCATCCACGGCCTTTGCTTCGCTGGCACCGCCGGTATGCCCTGGATAAGAAATCACAGTTAAAATGCCGCCAATTTTGAGCAGAGAGGTTGCGATGGTGAGTGCCTCGACGGTTGTGTCAGATGCCGTGATCACCGAACGATCCGCCCCCGGTAGGTAGCCCAGATTGAAAACAATGGCCGCGACGGAACTCTCGGTAGCAACTTCATGCAATGACGTATGGGACATCTGATGGAGTTCGACTCGGTCAACCAGTTGCTCCTTTGAAATGCGGGCCGCAGTGGACTCAACAGCCTCTTTTTGAATATCGACTGCGATGACCCGTCCACTTGGCCCCACGGCGTGGGCTAGAAAAATGGTATCGTGGCCGTTGCCTGCGGTGGCATCAATGACCGTTTCTCCGGTAAGTATAACCTCACGGAGAAGAAGGTGGAGAAAGTCAGTTGGGTGGGGAGGAAAAATCATGAATTGAGTTCGGAAGTCTCGAGAATGAAGTCTGAATCCGGTTCTTTTCCATTTGAAATCCAATCCGTCAGCATGGTGGCCATCTTAGGTGCGTAGAGAGTGCCCTTCGAACCGAGTGCGTTGAAAATCCAATCACCAGCCGTGTTCTTGCCTATGAGTGGTTGGCTCCGGCGCAAGATGGGCCGGACTCCAGCGACATGATCGATGATTTTAAAAGAGGGACCGCCCAGCTTCGCTGTGATCTCGGATATCCGGGTGATTCCATGGTCTGTGGGAATTTCATCCAAGTCCTTCCATTCGTAAGTCGAACCGACGCGGAATCGCCCTTGGCCAATCGGAATCAGCCAGCCGCCGGCCCCGATCCGTATATGAGTTTCCTGCCATTCCGCTTCTAAGGTTAGAATTTCGCCTTTCGCACAGCGGTGTTTGCCAAGCTGATCCTGAATCAATCCTTGGGCTCCCTGGCATAGGATTCTTTGTGGGTGCGCGGTGGTGGTGTCGAGTTGGCGGGTTTCAATGATGCCGAGTCGCTCAAAATAATCGCGCGTAAGGCTGAGAAACCGGGCAGTGTCTACCCAGCCTCCACCTTCTAAAGTAACACTTCCGCAGAAACCATCCGGCGTGGCGGCTTGAGACTCATGCAACCATCGTCGGGTCTGGGGGAGATCGAATTTATTGGAAATTTTCGCCCATTCTTTTTCGGATGAAGCCAGGCGCATGACCGGAAGGGGATGCCAGATCCGCTCTCCGAAGGTCTTTCCCATGTGCTCAAAAAAAGCCACGGCTGTGGGATGGAAATCTTGGATCAGCCAGCTTGGTTCGAAGTTTTTGCCAGTGATCGGATTGATCAGTCCGGCAGCGACACGGGAACTTCCGCCACGGCCGGAATCGATGATTTGGAATGGAATTTTCCGGTCTAAAAATTCGAGTGCAAGGCAGGTCCCTGCGAGCCCTTGGCCTGCAATTAACCAATGTCCGCTCTCATTCATGTCAGGGCACGGTTGATTCGGATCAGGAATCGGTCTCAGGAAACAGCCTCTGAAGCATTTCCTCATTGGGATCCGTCTTCTCGGGATTGAAGTCCTTCGAGTAATTGAATAAGTCCTTGTGGAGATATTCGACAAAAGTCTCCTTGTCATCCTTGGAAAGACGGTTCCAGATGGCGATGTTGAGTGATCTCGCGACCTTCATCATCATCTTCAGCGTCAGGCGGCGACCGGCCTTGGCTCTTTGGATCTGCTTGTGATTCAGTTGCTCGGGAGAGTCTTCAACAAGCTGATGATTTGTCAGACTCCACCGGAGCATAACTGCGTCAAGCGGCTGAGGTCCGAGATCTCTAATTTCTTCTTCCATCGCGGGAGCTTGGGTGGGCTGGAGGAAAGGTTCAATATTGAACACAGGGGAAAGGCGAATTTTTTGATGGGTCAGCTATCAAGCAATGATTCAGCGGCGCGCAGGGCGGCGAGGTTTCCTTTTACGTTGTGGACGCGGTGGAGCATGACGTTCTGTCGGCGTGCCAGCGCGGTCAGAGCGGCTGTTGGCATGTCCCGATCAGCCGGGTTTTCAGTGCCGCATATTTTCGAGAAAAGGGATTTTCGGGAGACACCAAGGAGAACCGGACGTCCTGCGGGCGCGAGGCGGTCGAGGTTTTTAAGTAGAGTCAGATTGTGGTCGAGACTCTTACCGAAACCAATTCCCGGATCGAAGCAGATCCGGTCACTTTGGATTCCAAGTTTGGTTAAAGTTTCAAGGCGTTCTTTGAAGAACTGACGGATCTCCGAAACGACGTCTTCGTATTCCGGATGGATCTGCATGTTGTTGGGTTTCCCCCGCATGTGCATTACGACGATGCCGCATTGTGAACCGACACACACCGATGTCATTTGTGGGTCGGACGTCAGGCCTGATACGTCATTGACGATATCGGCTCCCGCTTCGAGGGCGGCGGCGGCAACACCGGCTTTTTTGGTGTCGATTGAAATCAGGCCGCTCCATTCTTTTCTCAGAGCTTCGATGACTGGCAAAGTGCGGGAGATTTCCTCGGCCTCTTCAACTTCCGACGATCCCGGTCTGGTGGATTCTCCGCCGATATCGATGATTGCAGCGCCTTCGGAAATCATTTTTCGTGCGTGTTCCATTGCGGACACAAGGCTGTCGTAACGACCGCCATCTGAAAATGAATCGGGAGTCACGTTGAGAATTCCCATTACCTCCGATTTTTTGGAGAGGTCAATCAAGCGGCCGTTGGTGTTCCAATTCATTTTCAAAGAGACTACTAGCGGATGTTGTGTGGGGCGTAAGCGTAAAAATTTCTAGTATATTCCGTGAGTGGGTTCCAATGTCTTGGCATGATATGGAACGACACTTTTATGGAGCTTTTCGCACGCTGTACCATCGATTATCAGGCGGGAAATTTCAGCTACGAAAAAGACTACCGTCCGGAAGACTTGGCGTTTTTGCAAAGCATTGGTCACAAACAAAGAGAGTTTTTCGATTTTGTTGAAGATTTCGTGGACGAGAAAGTTCCATCTCCGAATACGGCCTTGTTGATTACGGCGGTGCGGAGGGATTACTTTCTGGTCGAGCAAAAAGGAGAGTGGAGCAGTGAGGTTTTGACAAGGGACGGAATCCCCTCATTTGGAGAAGAGCTTGAAGGGATAGACTATCTGCCCCGGATTCTGGCGAAGGCGCGGGCCAAGCTGAAAGGCGAACTTGACCCCGACCTGATGTTCGGCTGCGGCGGCGATCGGAATTTCCTTTCCAAACACGGGGATATTCCTCCGGCGGATTTCCTCCGCCATGTATGGGCCGCAGGTGACGACGATGACAAAGTAGTCGCTTGGGTTAAACAACGCGTGGCGAAGGCGTAGGGAACCGAATCTCTCTCACTAGTTTGATCGCCCTGTTGCGAGATTCTCTACGTGAGGCTTTCAAGGAGGATGGCGAGGTGCCATGCTTCGCCCAAGCTCCCCTGAATTGTGGTGGACGCATTTAATCGAATATTCAGAAAACCAAGGTTATGCAAAAAAAAGACTCATATCAAAGTAGAGAAGACGACGATACCTATGCATCCGGCTATCTTTTAAAGGGTGCTCCGAAGTCGGACTTTCCGGATGACGAGCAAGAGCCCCGTCTTGCCTACGCATTGGTTCACGACGAGTTGATGTTGGACGGCAATTCACGCCAGAATCTTGCGACTTTCTGCCAGACTTGGGAGGAGCCGGAAATCCACAAGCTGATGGACGAGTGCCTCGACAAGAACATGGTCGACAAGGACGAGTATCCGCAGACTGCGGAGCTTGAGGCACGTTGTGTGCGGATGCTTTCGAATCTATGGAACTCGACCGCAGGGGAGAATGCGGTGGGAACCTCGACCGTGGGATCGAGCGAGGCGGCGATGCTCGGCGGCATGGCGATGAAGCGGCGCTGGGAGGCGAAACGAAAAGCGGAGGGAAAGCCATACGACAAGCCCAACCTGATCACCGGGCCGGTGCAGGTTTGTTGGCACAAATTCACCCGCTACTGGGACATCGAACATCGTGAAATTCCGTTGGAAGGTGACCGCTATATCATGACGCCGGAAGAGGTGATGAAGCGGGTTGATGAGAACACCATAGGCGTCGTGCCCACGCTCGGAGTGACGTTCACCGGGCAGTTTGAACCGGTTAAAGAGGTGTCCGAAGCGCTGGACCAATACCAGAAGGAAACGGGTATCGATATTCCGATTCATGTGGACGGAGCCAGCGGCGGATTTCTCGCCCCGTTTTGCGCGCCGGATCTTGAGTGGGATTTTCGGTTGCCACGGGTAAAGTCGATCAATGCCTCGGGGCACAAGTTCGGGCTTTCACCGTTGGGGGTGGGCTGGGTGATCTGGCGTGAACCTTCCGATCTTCCCGAGGACCTGGTATTCTGGGTGAACTACCTTGGCGGCAATATGCGGGACATCGCGCTGAATTTCTCCCGTCCGGGTGGTCAGGTGGTCTGCCAGTATTACAATTTCATCCGGCTGGGACGCGAAGGATACTCTAAGATTCATGGCGCGTGTTATAAGACCGCGCAGAAGCTTGCTGACGAGATAGCGAAGCTCGGACCGTTCGAGGTTATTTATGGCGGCCAGGAAGATGCCGGAATTCCAGCGATATGCTGGAAGATGAAGGATGGTGCCGACCCCGGATTCAGCTTGTTCGATTTTGCGGATCGCCTGCGGACGCGAGGCTGGCAGGTGCCGGCATACTCGCTTCCGGCCAATCGTCAGGACCTGCCGGTGCAGCGAATTCTTGTCCGACACGGGGTCAGTATCGACCTTGGCATGTTGTTGATCAAGGATATGAAGGATGCGATGGAGTATTTCAAAAGCCATCCGCAATCGAAGCCGTTGACCAGCGAGGAAGCCTCGGGCTTCCATCATTGAATTAATGAAGAAGCTATCGTCCGAAGGAATGTCGGAGGGCGAAACCGTTCTGTCGAGCGGGCCCTGGCCGTTCATCACGCGGCACGCATTGCTGCGGCACGGGCGGGAGCAGGATGTTCTTAGCTCGCGAAATCATCGCAAACGACTGATTGAGGCAGGCATCAGAGAAGTGGTGGTGTTTGGAAGGGGAGTGCTTGCCACTCTCTGGGCACCGGGGCAGCTGAATTGGTGGATCGGCTTGGTATTCGCGATTGGCGCTGCGCTTTTTATGTCGGGATGCGTGCTCGTGCTGGCACCTGACTTCGCCCCCGGATGGTCCGCTGATGCAAACGCGGTGTTCTTCGCCGGTTCGATTCCCTTCACCACTGCGGCGTATCTCCAGTTGTTTCAGGCGGCGAATGCGGGCGAGTTCAAGCTACAAGGTGCGAGCGATGGGCGGCGGGTTAGTCTCTTCGGCTGGCGACCGCGCGAGATCGGTTGGTTGAGTTGCGCCTGTCAGTTCGTGGGAACGATTTTTTTCAATTTCAACACCTTCGATGCGACCATTCCCGGGCTGAACTGGTTCCAGCAGGATCTATCGATCTGGATTCCCAATGTGGCAGGCTCTGTGTTGTTTTTGGTGTCGGGTTACCTAGCTTTTGTTGAGACCTGTCACAAGCATTGGGCGTGGAAACCTGCCGAGCTTTCGTGGTGGATCACGTTCGTCAATCTGCTCGGCTGCGTGGCGTTCATGATTTCGGCAGTCTACGCGTTTGTTCCCGCACCTCCGGGTGGATTTGATGGTGCGACCATCGCCACCGTGTGGACTCTGATCGGTGGTGCCTGCTTTTTCGTCGGCTCGCTGTTAATGCTGCCGGAGCTGAGACTTGCGAAACCTGATGAGAGTCAACGGCAGGGATAGGGCACTGGCTGCCCGGATCGCGGAGCACCTTGGACTGCTACAGCCTGCTGTAGCTTTTGGGCAATGCAGCCCTGCTGCGAGCCCGGCGGCATTGGCACGGAAGAGTGTCCAATGAAACCTTGGCTTGCCCCGCTCGCAGCAGGCAGCATTGCGGAAAGAGGCAGCAGGCTGCCGCAGTCCAGGGACTTCGTCGGGAAGCCCCCACATGCGTATTCATTCTTGGCTGAGCACCTGAATTCAGCGCTCCATTGATAAAATCAGACCGTCTGTCCGTCGGTGTCGGACCAGTCTTCGGTTTCATCCCATCCCTCCCAGGTGTTCAGGTCTCCGTAATCGGCATCAGCATCAGCTTCGTTTACGCTGTTCGAAGACGTATCTTCAGCAGCGTTGTAATCGCTCAACGCCGCCCGGGCCTGTCCGTCTTCTATGTAATCCTGGTATTGTTTCGAGCCGCCGATGTAGGCCTGCCCATCCGCGCGGTCCGGGAAGATGTAATAGGTTTTACCAGCATGAGTGATGCGGGTGAACTTGTTTGCTGGAAGTTTCTCAAGAGCCTTTGCCTGCGTGGGGTTACTCGGTTTGATTGCCTTGAATCCTGCGGCAACGGCCATGGTTTCCGTGTTTTTGACACTGGAACTTGTAGCGCAGCCAAGCGTGATAACGGCGCAGGCAAGGATGGCGAGGTGTTTGAATGGATTGTGATTCATTTGGTCTTTTGTGGTTTGGTGTTGATGAAGATCGGGATCAGGGGGCTTCGGCTGGCATTTCCGCAGGAAGAGCGCCGTCCGGTGATACGGGGACTTCGGATTCATCCAGTGTCAGGACGTAGGTGATCATACCTAGCATCATGAGCGCGACTGCGATCCAGAGGGGCCATTTTTTAAAAAGGTGGAGGACGCCGGTTTTTTTAGGGTGGGCTTGTTGATGTGACATGAGTTGCTGCAGATTGAGTGGGAAATCGAGAGTATCAGCCGGTTGATGGCTTCGGATTCTCCGCGAAATCAGACTGTGAAATAGAGTCCACCTTGTCCAGTTGGTTTCTGTAGGATTTTTCGGCAGGCTGCGGTAGTTCCTTGTTACGAATGGTCGGTCGAGCTATGGATTCCTGTATGCATAATCGGATCAAGTCTGCGGCCTTGGCTTGGTGGAAGGGGTGGTCATACTACGAATGTGGTAGCCTTTCCGCCGCCACCGCATACTACGCGGCCCTCTCCAGCGTTCCGTTGATGCTGGTTGTTATGGCAGCAATCGGATCCTTCTTTGAGCTGGCCGACCGGGGCCCGGGCGCGGAGGAGCGTCTCCTTGAATTTGTTTCGATTCAGATTTCTCCCAAGTTCAGCGAAGCACTGGGAAAGTTGCTTTCCGATCTTGGCGAGCACGCTGTCATCAGCGGCCCTGTGGCCGGACTCGGTCTGGTGGTGAGTGCCTCTCTGGTTTTCGCGCAGATCGACCGGGGCTTCGAGCGGATCTGGGATGTTCGCAATCGCGAGCGCCGGCGTGGTGCTCTGGTAGCTGCGAAACGCGTCGCGGCGGGCCGCTTGCGCTCTCTTATGCTTGTCGGACTCGCTTCGGTGACGGTCCTTTTTGTTTTCGTGGTTGGGATGGTGATCCGCGGGGCAATGGATGTCGTCAGGGAATATTTACCGCAGGTCACCATGATCTCAAGGCTAGGCACGCTTCTGCTCGGGTTTTTGGTCAATGCTTTGAACCTGGCCATGATCTATCGAATTCTATCAAAGGAGCGGGTGCGCCTGTTGCTTTGCTTGAAGGTGGGGATCTTCGCGGCGGCTATCTGGGAATTGGGAAGCCAGATGCTGATCGCAGTATCTTTCGGTGAGCGGTATGGAGTCTATGGTCAGGTTGGTTCGATTCTGGTGGTGCTGGTTTGGGTTCATTTTACGGCTATGGTGCTCTTCGCGGGTGCGATTATAGTGCGGAATGCGAGTGTAACCAGAGCTGTGCCCGATAGCCTCTGAATCAAACTGTGATCGGTTCGAACCGATGAGTTGGTAATTGCCATAGGATAGGGCGAACGGTGTAACCTCGCAGCTATGATGAAATTAGGTTTGAAGCGGGGACAAACGACCGAGATTATGGAGGTGGCGATTCGAGTGGGGATTCTCGTCGGATTGGTGGTGTGGGCTTGTTTTATCATTGCACCATTCCTCAAACCTATTCTTTGGGGAGCCATTCTGGCTGCCGCACTCTATCCTGTTTATAGCAAGGTATGTGAGAAGGTGGGAGGACGGCGAAAGTTGGTCGGAGTTGTATTCATCCTGGGATCGGTTCTGTTGCTGATCGTGCCTGCGGTGATGCTTGTCGGAGGATCAGTGGATGGAGTGCAGAAGCTGCTTGCGGAGTGGCACACAGGAAAATTGAAAATCCCAACGCCAGATGAGCGGGTCAAGGAGTGGCCGATGATCGGAGTATGGCTGTATGGAGGGTGGACGGACGCATTGAATGACCCCGAACATCTATTGAGAAAGCTGTTACCTCATATCAGTCAATACGGTGGAAAGGTATTTGGAATGGTGGTCAGCTCGGGAGGCGACCTGATCGGATTCACCGCATCTCTGATTTTGGCCGGCATTTTCATGATCAATGGCCCGGCTTGTCACAGCTTGGTGGGTGCGCTGGGAACCAGGTTGGCTGGGGACTCGGGGGCGGAGCTTGCTAAATTGGTCACAGGAACGGTGCGCGGGGTGGCGCTCGGTGTTGTTGGAACCGCCTTGATCCAAGCGACACTGGCGGCGATTGGAATGGTGATCATCGGGGTTCCCCTGGCTGCCTTGTGGGCGTTTCTGGTGCTGATCCTTGCGGTCATACAGCTATCGCCTGCGATCATTCTGATACCGATGGTGATCTATGTCTTCTCGACGCACGGCGGAATACCAGCAGTGCTGTTCGCGATCCTCTGCGTGGTCGTGAGTACGATCGATAATTTTATCAAACCAGTGCTGATGGGGCGAAACGCCGACACGCCTATGGTCGTCATCATGGTAGGAGCGCTAGGCGGTCTGGTGATGTCCGGGGTGATGGGCTTGTTTCTTGGAGCAGTGGTGCTGGCGCTATGCTACCAGCTTTTCCTGGCGTGGCTCTATGATGTCCCGCAAAAGGAAACTGCGAATCCCGAATGATAATCACCGACAACCATGCCACCGATGCCGATGGAAATGGTGGAAAGTGCGCCGAGGGAAGGGACGGGCTTACTTATCAAGTGGCCGTGAAAAAGGCACGCAGGCCAGTGAGGGCGAACTGGATACCCATGGCCAATACGATCAAGCCCATCAGTCGGGAGACGATGTCACGACCGATGCCGCCAGCGGGCTTCGAAGACTTCCGGCTTCCCAAACGGATGGCGGCGAGTATGACCAGCCACATCGCCAGCACGCCAACGCCGATGGCGATCAGTGCGGTGACTGGAAGCGCGAGCCTGGAATGCGCAGCAGCAAGGGTAATGACGCCGGTGATCGTGCCAGGACTGGCGGCGAAGAGCACCAGCGGACTGATCGACGGCTCGCCTGAAACTGCTTTGTCAGATGCGGTGTTATCGGAATCCTTACGGCTGATCATCGAGAAGCCGATCCAAGCCAGGACTCCGCCACCCGCGACGGAAAAGGCGTCGAGTGAGATGCCAAAAGCGTGCAGCAAATTCGTTCCCACTAAAGCGGCGATGACCAGAACAACGAGCACGATGAGAGCTGCCTGACTTGCCGCCTTCAACTGCGTCGACCGGTTCTGGCCGGTTTCCAATTGCGTGAAGATCGTGGCGCAGACCATGGGGTTGATCAGTGCAAGAAGCGTGACGATGGCTTGGAGCTGATGATTCATTTTCGGAGAATCTCTTATTTTTCTTTGGATTGCGTCAGAAGGCGGCGTTACTGCGTGGATCGTAGCAGCCAGCCCAACATCAGCAAGCCAATCGCTGCAATCCAACTGCCGGCCACGCGAACGACGATCCGCGCCCACGCCGAACGCAGCGCCGTGACCTGCCCCGCCAACAGCGCGACCACCACAAAAAGCGCCACCGCATTTCCTACAATGCTGAATCCGATCCACTCGGTCCCATTCAGGCTTCCTTGCAAGAGTCCGAGAACCAACGCACATCCGATCACCAGCCACTCCGGCAAGTGGCGGTCGGCGGCGACCAATCCACCGAGCGTGATGGTCAGCGCCACCGCCGCGACCGTTAGATCTGATGACACCTGCATGAATACGCCGGCCAGCCATGCGACAGGCAGAATCAACAACACCGCCCGGCTGGGACGAGGCCCGCGCAGCCCCGCCAAGAGTGCGAGGGCAATCACCGGCAATAGATCCTCCGGTGATACGAACAGATGCGCCAATCCGTCATAGAACGGGCCGAAACCGGTGTTCATCAAGTGTGCATGGGCCGGGGATGCCGCACAGATCGTAATTCCCGCAACTGCGAAAGTGATTTTACCTCGGCTCGTCATGGGTGCGTTATGCTTGAATCGCCTGCCATAAAAACCCCGCACCGGCGATGGCCACCACCGCACCGGCCACTCGCAGGGCCATCCGTCCCGCCGACCAGCGATGGACGGTGCCGATGCCGACGCCGATGAGGTGCAGCGTTCCAGTCGCGATCACAAAGCCGATGCTGTAAAGCAGTCCGTTCCCGCCCGGCGGCAGTTCGGTGCCGTGGGCGTGGCCATGGAAGATGGCAAAGACGCCGACGATGACTGCGGCGATCCAGAGCTTGGGTTTCGCTTCGCGAAACACGGCAAAGCCCAGCGCAATGGCGGAAAGCGCGATCCCGAATTCGATGCCCGGCAGTCCGATTCCCAGGAGCCCGAGCATTCCGCCGAAGGCCATGACCATCGGAAAGGTGACCGGGAGGATCCATATCGCAGGCCTGCCAAGTTGCGCGCCCCAGAGACCCACTGCCACCATGGCAAGGATGTGATCCCATCCTGAAATCGGGTGTGTCAGACCGGTGGCAAATCCCGCTGATTCACCACCGGCGGAGTGGGCGGATGCCGTTTCGGGAAAGATCAGGAATGCCAGGAGAGTCAGGAGCGCGACAGAGGTCCGATGGCAGGCGACAGGAGGGGGTGTTTGATTT
>Ga0222659_1000330_pt1 | contig 31385 bp, 38 predicted proteins | sample AntAcemetagen547_FD_179850 | JGI IMG/M metagenome (GOLD analysis project Ga0222659, IMG submission 179850) | Saline water microbial communities from Ace Lake, Antarctica - #547 | ecosystem: Environmental > Aquatic > Non-marine Saline and Alkaline > Saline | place: Antarctica: Ace Lake...
CCTGATATTGGTATAGATTTTATTTGATGTATCTTATAGGTTGTGCCTATAAAACTATCGTCAAGATGCCAATACAGCTTCATTTCTTCCGAGACATGCGTTGCTTCAAAAAAGATCGCCTCATTGATTTCGTTAAAATTTAGTGGAATATATATATCACTATTCGATTTTGGATAGATAATCGCTAAGTCGGCACGCTGTTGATAGACGTCACATCCCGGATAAGGGGAAGGTGGTTTTCGAAAACTCGGATCGTGATTTTTGTAAAAATATTCTGCAACTGCAGGGATAATAAACCAGGAAACCTTTTGAGCATAAGTAATGTTGTAGCAAGATGCATTCACTTCAAAAGTTCCTGTGCTGTCCACAAACAAAAATTCATGATACGGACAAATTTCCGTATTTACGGATTTTTTGGGAATCTCTGTCGTTCTGATATCAGAACATGCTTCGTTTGCGCGATACCCCGTTTTTGAGCAAATTTCAACTGCAATCATATCATCAAAAGGCTGGAGAAACCAATCGGCCTGCGGTAAAGTCGAAAATACATCAAATAAAAGTGGGGCTGCGGCTTGTCTGCCAATTAAACCGGGACGTCCCTCGCCGTCCGCATTCCCAACCCATACTCCAACGACATAGCGCGAATTTGTGCCAACTGCCCAAGCATCTCTAAATCCAAAACTAGTTCCTGTTTTCCAAGCAATCTCTTGCGAAGTGCCGAATAATTCCCAATTGATATCCTCATCTGGTCGTTGTACTTCACGCATAGATTTGAATGTAAACCAATTTGTTGAAGCACTAAAGATCGGTTTTTCAGTACTATACTCAATTTCTTTTTTCAGATAAGAAGCTTGTCGATTTACCCCTGGAGGATTATTTGGATAATTATTTAGTGATCTTGCCATCATTCCATAGGCCGAAACTAAGTCCCATAAATTAACTTCAGCACCTCCTAATATTAATGATAATCCATAATGTTGAGGAGCTTCTTTAATGGTCGAGAATCCGAGTTTTTGAAGTGAATAATGAAATTTTTCTACGCCGAATTTTGTCAATAAACGAACCATAGGGACATTTAATGAACGTGATAGGGCATCATCAACACGCACCAAACCGTCATATTTTAAATTGTAATTCTTGGGTGAGTACCCAGACATGACTGTAGGAACATCTTGAACAACCATGGCCGGTGTAATCTCTCCATTGTCTAACATGGCTGCATAAAGAAAGGGCTTAAGAATACTACCTGTGCTTCTTGGCGCAGTAATAATGTCTACATCTTTTCCATGTTCGGCACTCACATTTGGAACATTACCGGTATACGCTAAAACTTTACCAGTTTCAACATCCATGACTAAGACCGCCGCATTAAAAATCTGATTTTCCTTCAGTTTATTGTGATGATTTTGAACAATATGATTCACGCGTTCTTGCAAAGAGATGTCAATTGACGTTTCAATCACTTGTCCTGATTTTCCATCTTGTATAGTGCGTGTGAGGAGTTGCGGGGCAATTGAAGGAATGGGATGCGGTTTTTCGGGGAGTTCTTCCAGTTTTGAAAGAACCCAGGTGATCGAATCGATTTCTTCCACTTCGTATAGACGATCTAACAACCGGTTTCGTTTTGCTAAAAGTAATTCTCGATTTTTGCCAGGATGCATTAATGAAGGAGCATTCGGAAGTACAGCTAATGTGGCTGTTTCTGCCCACGAAAGTTCTTTCGCTGGACGACCAAAATAACGCCATGCAGCGGCATCTAGTCCTACAACATTACCTCCCATTGGCGCATTTGACGCATAAAGCGCAAGTAGTTCATCTTTTGAGTAACGCCATTCGGCCCGAGTTGACCAAACTATTTCAATTAATTTTTGCCAGCCGTTGCGCGATTTCCCTTTTCTACTCATCCGCATCAACTGCATGGTAATGGTACTGCCGCCACTTTTGGTTTCGCCTGAGCGTATGTTTTGATAAAGTGCACGACCAATTCCTCTTGCACTCACACCCCAATGAGAAAGAAATGTCCTGTCTTCAAATTGAATGATCGCTTTTTTAAATTTTTCAGGAACATTGGGGTTATATGGAAAGCGCCATTGCCCGTCAGCGGCGATTGAAGCACCTAGTAATTCTCCATTTCGATCCAAAATAACCGTACTTGTCGGATCATTGAAAAGCGTTTTTGGCAAACAGAATAGCCAGGTCAAAAATACAGCAATGAAACATATACCAATACTGTATTTAAAGCGTTTAACGAGACGCCATAATCGTTGAAGTATTTTTTTTATTCGATTCAAATCTTATCTTTATCAAACTTTAAAAAATGAAGGTACAATTCATATCAAAAATGTAGACCCTTCCGCTAATAATGGATAAAGCTAAACAAATATTCAGCACTTCAAACCACTGCTTTATTAATCGTTTACGGACAGTTTTTATTCGTGAGTTTTTGAAGGATTCATCCAGGTCTATTTTGCTGCTTATCTTTCTTAATTTGTTTGCAATAACTAGTTGGGAACAAGCCTATAATTTTAATTACCTCTCAATTCAAAATGGCTTGCCACAATCACAAGCTTTTGCCATAAGTTTTGATGATAATCAGTATGCGTGGATAGGAACTCAAGGTGGAGGATTGTGTCGTTTTGATGGTGAACAGTTTAATTATTATACCAAAAATGATTCATTGATCTCTAATCGAATCTACACCATTAAATTTTTGGAAGATAAAATGTGGATTGGCCAAAAAGGTGGAGTAACGGTGTTTAGCAAGTCGGGAGAATTTATTCATAATTATCGGTTTTCAAATCCTAATTTGCTCGTTCGTGATTTGATTTTTTACAATGGAGTTTACATGGTTGCAACCAACGAAGGAATCTTTGAGTTAAGTGAAAATAAGTGGACCGAAAATAATGTAAATCCTACAATAAAGGGTCTAAATGCTGAATCATTTTTTCTAGCAGGTGATACGGCATTATGGGTTTGTTCTAATCAAGGCTTAGTTTCTTATTCTAATGCTTTTGGACGTCTTACACGTGCGAAAGGACTGTCGAATGGTCAGGTAGAATGTGCAACGGAATTCCAAAGTGAATGGGTGATAGGGACATATGGAGGAGGACTTAATTTTTACACTAAAACAAGTATAATTAGGAAGGTTATCTTTCAAGAAATTTCAAATGAAATCATTTTAAGTTTATTCGTTGCGAATGACCAAGAATTGTGGATTGGAACTATGAATAGTGGTGTTTATGTTTACAATAGCGAGGACGAAACCTTAAAAAATTACAGAACAAATAATGGACTTTCGAGTAACCATGTTAAAACGATTGCCGCAGATTTTTGGGGCAATATTTGGATTGGGACAAGTGGAGGAGGCGTGTCTATTTTTCAGAACAGTCCTTTTATTGAATATAATTCTTCTTCAGGCTTAAATGGAGATTATGTTTTTTCGGTCTTAAATGATCGCCAAGACAATTTGTGGTTGGGAACAGAAGGTATGGGGGTTATGCGGATAAACGATACCTCCAAAGTACTATTTGATGAAGAGTATGGGTTTTCCTCGGCAAAAGTCAAATGTATTTTTGAAGATAATCGAGGTGATATATGGTTTGGGACTGAGGGCAAAGGTTTAGGGATTTACACGAGATCCTTAGGCAAGGATACGGTAATTGCTTATCAAAATGTAAATGGACTTAAAGGAGATTGGATTAAGTGTTTCGCTCAAGATCCTGTCTCGAAACGTATTTATATTGGTACGCATGATGCAGGAATATTTTGGATCGATAAAAGTGGTGTTTTTCCATTTCAACAAAGTTTTAAATCCTTGAAAGTGAAAAATGATTTTGCTCCTAAAGATATTACCGCACTGACTGTTTATCAGGGTAATTTATGGTATGTTGAGGATAATGGCCATTATGGTTTTATCACGAAAGAGAATGTGGCCGTTGATTTTTATGAGGAGGGTAGAAGTTTTCGAAACATAGTCTGTCAAGACAATTATGTTTGGATGGGCTCTAAAGATGATGGGCTTTTGACAATTACCTTGGAGGATGATTCAATCGTTTCTAAGAAATGGATAACAACAAGTAATTCGACCTATTTATCTTCGAATAATGTGTATCAATTGTTGTTCTATAATAAACAACTTTGGGTGGGTACTGAGAGAGGATTGGATCGACTTGATTTTGATTCCCTTTATCAAATAACAGGGACTGAACATTTTGGTTTCGAAGAAGGATTTGAGGGTGTTGAAACGAATATCAATGCGAGTGCCGTAGATAAGCACGGGAATCTTTGGTTTGGAACGGTAGATGGTTTATTTGTCTACAAAGGGCGTGATTTGAAAACGATACCTCGAAAACAACCTGTTTTGCATATAAATGATTTTCAAATTGTATTTGAGTCAATTGAGAAAACTAGTTTCGCAGGAACTTTTGATCAAGGCAAGTTTATTGAAGAATTGATTTTGCCCTATGACAAAAATCACATTAGTATTCGTTTCCAAGCCATTCAATATTCATATGTGAAAAATATTCGATACCGCTGGAAATTAAAAGGAGTAGATCCTGATTGGGCTCCACCTTCATCTATTAATGTGGCCACTTATCCAAATCTACCTCCTGGTGAATATACATTTTTGGTCCAAGCATCTATTGATAATGATTGGACGGATACTCCTCTTGAACTCATGTTTAAAATCGATCATCCCTATTGGGAGAAGTTTTGGTTTAAATTCACTTATTATGCAATTGGAGGTGTGTTATTGATTGGTCTAATTTTAATCATACTTTACCGTCAACGTAAAAAAAGTCGAGCCCTCAATGAAAAACTGAAGCTGGAAAAGAACTTGTTGGAACTGGAGCAAAAAGCACTTCGCTTGCAAATGAATCCACACTTTATCTTCAATGTACTTAACTCTATTCACAACCTTATTATTTTGAACGATTCGGATAAAGCTCGCTATGCTTTGTCTAAATTCTCTAAACTGATGCGTCAAGTGTTGGAAAACTCGAGAGAAAAGTTTATTTCAATTGATGATGAGGTAGAAACGTTGCAGAACTACGTCCAATTAGAACGATTAACTGCGAATGCAAATATTGAATTGCTTTTTGATTTTGGGGATGATCTAGATACAGCCGAACAAGTCCTACCGCCTTTAATGATTCAACCCTTCGTTGAAAATGCAATAGTACATGGTTTAAAAGGAGCGGATCGTAAAGGGGAAATTTTGGTCTCTTTTAAATGGATGACTGAGAACATCCTAGAATGTGCGATTAGTGATAACGGAATTGGAAGAAAAAAAGCAAATGAAATAAAAGCGCAACAAGCCACTTATCACAAGTCAACTGCTCTAAAAGTTGTTCAGGAAAGGTTGGCAAATCTAAATCAAGAAACATCATTTATTCCGTTTGAAATCATTGATCTTAAGGATGAAAAAGGAGATCCAGCAGGAACGAAGGTGATTATTCGAATTCTACTTTAATCGAGTTCCATAGCGATTGATAATCAAACTTGTCTACACTCCTCCCTCTATATCAATGATTACTCCAGGAGTTCCAACTTCGCAAATTTTAATAAGAGTTGTTTGTTTCCCGCAGATGGAAAAAATACGGTTGCCTTTGTAGGAGGAGTGCCTTCCAATCCAACAACCTTTCCTTTTCCAAATCGCTCATGCATGACGTTGTTGCCTACTTTTAAATCAAGTGTGTCTGCTATAGCTCCGGCTCCTGGTTTTTTTGGCTTTGCATCAGAGATTGGGGTAAGACGTCTTCGCTCACTAAATAATGGCGCTTTTTTACCTTCTATTTTTCGCTCCAAATTTAATTGGTTCATGGATCTTCCTCCACCGTAACTCGTGCTTGAAGAATTGCTCTGTATTTCAAGATGATTCGGGTCAATCTCTTCAATAAAGCGACTTGGCTCACTCGTTACAATATTTCCCCATCTAAATCTACTTGAAGCATATGAAAGCGTCGCTTGTTTTTCAGCCCGTGTAAGCGCGACATAAAACAATCTTCGTTCCTCTTCCAATTCAGTTCTTGAGTTGAGTGCCAGCTGTGATGGAAAGAGATTCTCTTCTAATCCTACAATATAAACATATGGAAATTCAAGACCTTTAGAAGCGTGAATGGTCATCAAGGTGATTTTATCTTTATCCTCTTCTTTGTCTTGATCCGCATCTGTCAGCAGGGCAACGTCCACCATAAAGTCAGAGAGGAACGCTGTTTCTCCCTCGGAAACGGACTGCGTAAATTCTTTGATCCCGGCTAGTAAAGCTTGAATGTTTTCATGACGAGAAACGCCTTCTGGTGATTTGTCTTCATATAAATCTCTAAGGATACCAGAAGTTTTGGCAATATGTTCCGCCAAGGTATAGCCATCAAGTTTTTCCAGTTGAACTTTATAGCTTTCAATGGTGGTTACGAAATTTGCGATTTTACTGCTAGTGGTGCCCGTAATCCCAGAAGGATATTTGCCAGGTTCGGATATAATCTCCCATAAACTTACGCCATAGTTACTAGCAGCTATGGTAATCTTTTCAATCGAAGTTTGCCCGATCCCTCTTTTTGGATAATTGATCACACGCTTCAGTGCTTCTTCGTCTGTCGAATTGGCCGTTAGTCTGAAATAAGCCAAAAGATCTTTGATTTCTTTTCGCTGATAGAAAGAAAGTCCACCATAAATCTTATACGGTAAATTGAGTTTTCTTAACGACTCTTCAAAAGATCGTGATTGGGCGTTGGTGCGATAGAGTATGGCGAAGTCCGAATGCGCAGCTTGCTCTTGGTGCTTCGTTTCGAATATCATATTGCTGATCGCTTTGCCCTCTTCATTATCCGTCAGTGATCGGATTACTTTAATTTTGTTCCCCTGATCGTTCGAGGTCCAAACTGTTTTTTGAATTTGATCCTTATTTTTAGAAATAATACTGTTGGCCGCGTTAACGATCGTTTGTGTACTTCTGTAATTTTGCTCGAGTTTAAAGACCTTATGATCTTTATAGTCGTTTTTGAAATTTAGAATATTTTCAATATTTGCGCCTCTAAATGAATAGATACTTTGTGCATCATCTCCAACAACGCAAATGTTGTTGTATGCGGCTGCAAGTTTCTTCACTATTATATATTGCGAGTAGTTTGTGTCTTGATACTCATCCACCAAGATGTATCGAAATTTATGTTGGTAAAAGTGAAGAACATCAGGATGATCACGTAACAAAATGTTTGTTTTATAAAGCAAATCATCAAAATCCATGGCGCCAGCCATAAAACAACGTTTTTCATAGGCGCGATATACTTCAAATAAGCGTGGTTTTCCGCTCATTTTATCTTCTGTAATTACATCCGTATTTGCCTCGTAGGCTGCGGCCGAAATGAGATTGTTTTTTGCAGACGAAATGCGGGATGAAATCAAATTTGGTTTATAGATTTTGTCGTCCAAACGTAACTCCTTGATAATTGTTCGAAGTAAACTCCGCGAATCTTGCGTGTCATAAATCGTGAAATTACTGGGATAACCGAGTTTGTCCGAATGATGCCTAAGAATACGCGCAAAAACCGAATGAAAGGTGCCCATTGATAAATTTTTCGCTTCTGAGGCTCCTATGATTTGAGCAATTCGATCCTTCATTTCACGGGCGGCTTTATTTGTAAACGTAAGTGCCAAAATATTGAAGGGATCTACTCCGTTTTTGATCATGTGAGCAATGCGATAGGTCAATACGCGCGTTTTTCCCGACCCTGCACCTGCAATTACCATTGTCGCTCCCTCTATATTCTCAACCGCCGCTCGCTGCTCCGGATTTAATGATGATAAATAATCCATAGCACAAAAATAAAGATATTCTCCTGACATCTTTCCTCGTCTCACTCTTTTTTAATGCTTTTTATTTACGACGGCGTTCAATGGATTTTTAGCCGAAAATCACCCAAGCAAATTGATTTTCAACATCATTTTGTGAAAAATCCAAAAAAACTTTAGCAAATGTTGTTTAATAAAAAAAACTTGATACCTTTGCACTCCGAATTTTTACGAATTTGGGTGCAATATATTGTGAAACACTAAGATAAAAACAACATTTACGTACTATGCCAACTATACAACAGTTAATTAGAAAAGGTAGAGTAGCTCAGGTGAAAACGAGTAAGTCAGCGGCTCTCGATTCTTGCCCACAGCGAAGAGGAGTATGTGTAAGAGTTTACACTACCACACCAAAAAAACCAAACTCGGCTATGAGAAAAGTAGCGAGAGTAAGACTTACAAACGGAAAAGAGGTTAACGCCTATATCGGTGGTGAGGGTCACAACTTACAAGAACACTCCATTGTTCTCGTAAGAGGAGGAAGAGTAAAAGATTTACCGGGAGTTCGTTACCACGTGGTAAGAGGGGCTTTAGATACAGCTGGTGTATCAGGTAGATTGCAGAGAAGATCAAAATACGGTGCTAAACGTCCTAAGAAATAAGTGAATCATGAGAAGAAGACAAGCAAAAAAACACACGATTTTACCTGATCCTAAGTTTAAGGATATTTTGGTAACGAAATTTGTTAATAATTTGATGTTTCACGGAAAGAAGAGTGTTTCTTTCAAGATTTTTTATGATGCAATGGATATCATAGCTTCTAAGAATGAAGAAGAAAGTCCAGTTGACGTATGGAAAAGAGCATTAAACAATATTACACCCAATGTTGAGGTGCGATCAAGAAGAGTGGGTGGAGCTACGTTCCAAATTCCAACTCCTGTTCGTGATAATAGAAAACAATCATTAGCCATGAAATGGTTAATTGGTTTTTCACGTAAGCGTAACGAAAAAACTATGGCGCAGAAATTAGCTTTCGAGATAATGGCTGCTGCAAAAGAAGAAGGTGCGGCTTACAAGAAAAAAGAAGATATGCACAGAATGGCTGAGGCCAACAAAGCATTCTCACATTTTAATAGATTCTAGTAATGGCTAAGAAAAGAGATTTAACGTATACAAGAAACATTGGGATTATGGCCCACGTTGATGCTGGTAAAACAACAACAACTGAGCGTATCCTTTTTTATACTGGTGTAAGTCACAAGATTGGTGAAGTGCATGATGGAGCTGCGACAATGGATTGGATGGAGCAAGAGCAAGAGAGAGGGATTACAATTACTTCTGCTGCTACAACTTGTTTCTGGAAATATCCAACTGTTCAAGGTGAAGCTATTGACGAAACGAAAGAATATAAAATTAATATCATTGATACGCCAGGTCACGTTGATTTTACCGTAGAGGTAGAACGTTCTTTGCGTGTATTGGATGGTGCTGTTGCTTTGATCTGCGCTGCTTCAGGTGTTGAGCCACAATCGGAAACGGTTTGGAGACAAGCGGACAAGTATAAAGTGCCTAGAATTTGTTTCGTAAATAAGATGGACCGCGCAGGTGCAGATTTTATGAGATGTGTTAAGGAAGTGAGAGAAAGATTGGGTGGAAATCCAATTCCTCTTCAAATTCCTATTGGTGTTGAAGATACTTTCAAAGGTGTAGTTGATTTGATTACAATGAAAGGAATCATTTGGCATGAAGAAGGTTATGGTGCTAAATGGGATGAAATTGAAATTCCTGCTGATCTACTTGAGGAAGCTCAAGAGTGGAGAGATAAGTTGATCGAAGCGGTTGCTGAATCTGACGAAGCATTAATGGAAAAGTTTTTCGAAGATTCTAATTCGATTACGAAGGAAGAAATGTTTGCTGCGATTAGAAAATCGACTATTAACATGTCTATCCAACCAATTATGTGTGGTTCTTCTTTTAAAAATAAAGGGGTTCAAAACTTATTGGATGCAGTGATGTCGTTTTTGCCTTCTCCAGTTGATATTGAATCTGTAGAAGGGATCAATCCTAAAACGGATGCAGTTGAAATCAGAAAACCAAGTGTTGACGAACCGACAGCTGCTCTTGCATTTAAAATTGCGACAGATCCGTTTGTAGGACGTCTTTGTTTCTTTAGAATGTATTCTGGTCGTATTGATTCAGGTTCTTACATTCACAACACACGTACAGATAAAAAAGAGCGTATTTCACGGATCTTCCAAATGCACTCAAATAAACAAAATCCAATCGATTATATCGAAGCAGGTGATATAGGTGCAGGTGTAGGATTTAAAGACATCCGTACAGGAGATACATTGTGTGATGAAAAACATCCAATCGTTCTTGAGTCTATGTCTTTTCCTGAACCAGTTATTGGTATCGCTATTGAGCCTAAAACTCAAGCTGATGCTGACAAAATGGGTATGGGATTAGGGAAGTTGTCTGAAGAGGATCCAACGTTTAAAATCACAACAAACGAGGATTCAGGTCAAACGGTTATTTCTGGAATGGGTGAGCTTCACCTTGAAGTATTAGTTGATCGTTTGAGAAGAGAATTCGGTGTTGAAGTGAATGAAGGTGCACCTCAAGTGGCCTACAAAGAGAAAATTAACGGAACAGTTGAGCACCGAGAAGTTTATAAGAAACAATCAGGTGGTCGTGGTAAATTCGCTGATATTAGTATCGTGATTTCTCCGCAAGATGATCCTACAAAAATGGGCTTAGAATTTATTAACAGTATTAAAGGTGGTAACATTCCTAGAGAATTTATCCCTTCTGTTGAAAAAGGATTCAAAGAATCTATGAAGAATGGTGTTCTTGCTGGTTTCCCAATTGATACGTTGAAAGTTGAGTTGAAAGATGGTTCTTATCATGATGTCGATTCAGATGCACTTTCTTTTGAGATCGCTGCAAAAATGGCTTACCGTCATGGACTTAAAAATGCATCTCCTGAGTTATTAGAGCCAATCATGAAAATTGAAGTGGTAACGCCAGAAGAAAACATGGGAGATATCGTTGGAGATTTGAATAAACGTAGAGGTCAAATAAACGGGATGGATGATCGTTCTGGAGCAAAGATCGTTAAAGCGGATGTTCCTTTGTCTGAAATGTTCGGTTACGTTACGACGCTAAGAACGTTGTCATCAGGTAGAGCAACTTCAACAATGGAATTCTCGCATTACGCAACGACTCCAAGAAATATCGCTGACGAAGTGATTAGAAAGGTAAACGGAAAAATTCAAGCATAATAAAGAGCTAGTAAAATGAGCCAAAAAATTAGAATAAAATTAAAATCTTACGATCACAATTTGGTTGACAAGTCAGCTGAGAAGATTGTAAAAGCAGTTAAAGCTACTGGTGCGGTAGTAAGTGGTCCAATTCCACTTCCTACTCACAAGAGAATTTACACGGTGTTAAAATCACCACACGTGAACAAGAAAGCAAGAGAACAATTTCAATTGTCAGCTTACAAAAGATTGATCGACATTTATAGTTCGTCATCTAAAACAGTTGATGCGTTGATGAAGTTGGAATTGCCAAGTGGTGTTAACGTAGAAATTAAAGTTTAATTAAGTAATAAATAAAGTATGCCAGGGATTATTGGAAAGAAAATCGGAATGACTAGCATCTACAGTGCCGAGGGCAAGGCAACGCCATGCACAGTGATAGAAGCTGGTCCTTGTGTTGTAACGCAAGTGAAAACCGAAGAAAAAGACGGGTATAGTGCAGTTCAATTAGCGTATGGAGACAAACGTGAAAAGAATACGCCTAAAGCCCTACAAGGTCACTTCAAGAAGGCTAGTACAACTCCTAAAAGTAAATTGGTGGAGTTTGCAGGATTCGAAGATTTGAAACTTGGAGATGTTGTCAGTGTTGATATCTTTGAAGAAAACTCGTTTGTTGATGTAGTAGGTACATCAAAAGGAAAAGGTTTTCAAGGGGTTGTAAAACGTCACGGATTTGGTGGTGTTGGACAAGCTACTCACGGTCAACACAACCGTTTAAGAGCTCCGGGATCAATCGGTGCAGCTTCTTATCCTGCGAGAGTATTCAAAGGAATGAGAATGGCAGGTCAAACAGGGAATGTACGAATTACACAACCTAACTTGCAAGTATTAAAAGTTTTAACTGATAAGAATTTAATTATCGTAAAAGGATCAATTCCTGGCGCTAAAGGTTCTTACGTAATAATAGAAAAATAAGATGGATATTAAAGTTGTTGACCAAAAAGGTAAGGAAACTTCCGGGAAAGTTACGCTTGCTGATTCTATCTATGGTATCGAGCCTAATGATCATGCGATCTATTTAGATGTAAAGCAATATCTTGCTGCACAAAGACAAGGAACGCACAAATCAAAAGAAAGAGCTGATATTGCTGGAAGTACGCGTAAGATCAAGAAGCAAAAAGGAACGGGTACAGCTCGTGCTGGTAGTATTAAATCTCCTGTTTTTAGAGGTGGTGGTCGTGTTTTCGGTCCTAGACCAAGAAATTACGATTTCAAATTGAACGTTAAGTTAAAGCGTTTGGCTAGAAAATCTGCACTTACTTATAAAGCACAGGAGAATAACATTATCGTGTTAAATCAGTTTGATCTAGGTGAGGCGAAAACGAAAGACTTTATGGCAATTATGTCTGCTATGAATATCGCTTACGAAAAAGTATTGTTTGTGTTGCCAGAAGACAGCAAGAGCGTATACTTATCGTCGCGAAACATTCAAGGAGCTAATGTTGTAACAGTGGATAGTTTGAATACATACGAAATACTTAATGCAAATAAAGTAGTGATCGTAGAAGGAGCTGTTGAAAAAATTGAAAACATTCTGAATTAATAGTTGAAGAGATGAGCAATATGATAAAAAAGCCATTATTAACTGAAAAAGCTACGTCGGATAGTGAAGCAAACAACCGATTCACTTTTGTAGTTGATAGAAGAGCTAACAAATTGGAAATTAAAGATGCTATTGAGAAGATTTATGGCGTCACAGTTGAAAACGTTCGTACAATGACTTACGGTGGCGGAAAACCTAAGAGAAAATATACTTCTCGTGGTATTTCTGAACAAACGAACCCCGTATGGAAAAAAGCAGTGGTTACTGTTGCTGAAGGTCAAACCATTGATTTGTACGAAAACTTATAAGATACGAAAATGGGAGTTAGAAAGTTAAAACCGATTACACCGGGACAAAGACATAAAATTGCAAGTGACTTTAGTGAAATCACTAAGTCTACGCCTGAAAAGTCTTTGTTGGCGAGTAAGAAAAATTCTGGTGGTAGAAATAATACCGGAAAAATGACCATGAGATACTTAGGTGGTGGTCACAAGAAAAAATATAGAATTATCGATTTCAAAAGAGATAAGTTTGGTATTCCTGCAACTGTAAAAACAGTGGAGTATGATCCAAATAGATCTGCTAGAATTGCGTTGCTTTTTTATGCTGATGGGGAGAAGAGATACATCATCCACCCTGAAGGATTAAAAGTTGGTACGGTTATTACTTCAGGAACAGGTGCTGAACCTGAAGTAGGTAATACGCTTTATTTGAGCGATATTCCATTGGGTACAGTAATTCATAATATTGAATTAAAACCAAGTGGTGGAGCTGCTATCGCAAGAGGTGCTGGTACTTATGCACAACTTCAAGCGCGTGACGGTAAATATGCGATCGTGAAAATGCCTTCTGGTGAAACACGAATGATTCTTACTACTTGTTTAGCTACGATTGGAGTAGTTTCAAATTCTGAACACAGTCTATTGGTTTCTGGTAAAGCAGGACGATCTAGATGGAAAGGAAGAAGACCAAGAGTAAGAGGTGTTGTTATGAACCCAGTTGATCACCCTATGGGAGGTGGTGAAGGTAAATCATCAGGAGGACATCCACGTTCTCGTAATGGTATGCCTGCTAAAGGTTTCAAAACGAGATCGAAGAAAAAATACTCTTCGAAGTATATAATTGAAAAGCGTAAGAAATAATTAAGTCATGAGTAGATCATTAAAAAAACCACCTTTTGTTCATTATAAATTAATGCAAAGAGTTGAAGAGTCTCAAGAGTCTCAAAAGAAAGCTGTGATTAAAACATGGTCAAGAGCTTCTACTATTACTCCTGACTTCGTTGGATTAACCATTGCAGTTCATAACGGAAATAAATTTATTCCTGTTTATGTAACGGAGAACATGGTAGGTCACAAATTAGGTGAATTCGCGCCAACGCGTACCTTCAGAGGTCACGCTGATAAAAAGAAAAAGAAATAATAGTCTAACATAGATTAAAATGGGAGCTAGAAAAAGATTAAAAGCAGATCAGTTAAAGGATCAAAAATCAAAGATTGCAATCGCAAAATTGAATAATTGTCCTATCTCTGCACGAAAAATGCGTTTGGTAGCCGATATCGTAAGAGGTGTTGAAGTAAACAAAGCGTTGAATATCCTTTCTCACAATTCTAAAGAAGCGTCACAACGTTTGGAGAAATTGTTGAGATCAGCAATTGCTAATTGGGAACAAAAAAACGAGGATAAAAACCTCGAGGATGAAACATTAGTGGTTTCTGAAATAAAAGTTGACCATGCAGGAATGCTAAAGAGAGTTCAACCTGCACCACAAGGTAGAGCACATAGAATAAGAAAAAGATCAAATCACACGACTATCATTGTTGATAGTGTAAAAACAAAATAGAATGGGACAAAAAACTAATCCAATAGGAAATAGATTAGGATTCATCCAGGGATGGGAATCGAACTGGTTTGGAGGAAATGACTATTCTGCTAAGATTGTTGAAGATTACAAAATTAGAGAATATTTATCTGCTCGTCTTCAAAAGGCAAGTATCTCTAAAATCATCATTGAAAGAACAATTAAGCTTGTTACTGTTACAATTAACACGGCTCGTCCGGGTGTGATTATTGGTAAAGGTGGTCAAGAAGTTGACAAACTGAAAGAAGAGTTGAAGAAAATTACAGGTAAAGAGGTTCAAATTAACATCTTTGAAATTAAACGACCTGAATTGGATGCAAAACTTGTTGCAGACAGTATTGCTCGTCAAATTGAAGGTAGAATTTCATTTAGAAGAGCTATTAAGATGGCGATTCAGTCTACCATGAGAATGGGCGCGGAAGGAATCAAAGTTAAAATCAGTGGTCGTTTAAATGGAGCTGAGATGGCACGTAACGAAATGTATAAAGATGGCAGAACACCGCTTCATACGTTCAGAGCGGATATCGATTATGCATTAGGCGAAGCACACACAACTTATGGCCGTATCGGAATTAAAGTGTGGATTTGTAAAGGTGAAGTTTACGGTAAGAGAGATCTTTCTCCTAATGTTGGTTTGCAGCAGAAAAAAGCACCGAAAAGAGCGCCTAAATTTCAAAGCAAAAGAAAATAATTAGTTAAAGCATTAAGAGATGTTACAACCGAAAAGAACCAAATTTAGAAAAGCCCAAAAGGGAAGAAATACAGGTATTGCCCATAGAGGAAGTCAAATTGCATTCGGATCATTTGGATTGAAAGCAATTGATGCGGGTTGGTTAACTTCTAGACAAATTGAAGCCTCACGTATTGCCGTTACTCGATACATGAAAAGAGAGGGGAAAGTTTGGATTAGAGTGTTTCCTGACAAACCAATCACTGCTAAACCAGCAGAGGTTCGTATGGGTAAAGGTAAAGGTGCTCCTAGTCACTGGGTGGCTGTAGTACGACCAGGTAGAATCTTATTTGAAGCAGAAGGAGTTGATTTAGAGACTGCAAAAGAGGCAATGCGCCTAGCAGCTCAAAAGCTTCCGTTGAAATGTAGATTCGTTGTTCGTAAAGATTATGCTGTTTAAGCGGCTTTCGAACCTTATTAATTTAATTTATAATTCATGAAAGCATCAGAACTAAGAGAACTATCTACGGATGATCTTAAAGAGAAATTACAAGAAGCTAGCGAAAACCACGAAAAATTGTTACTTTCGCACGCCGTTTCTCAATTGGAGAATCCAATTCAGATAAGAGAGGGGCGTAAAACGATCGCTCGTGTAAAAACCGAAATTAAAAGTCGCGAGCTTAAAGCTTAAGACTTTTGTTAATTAAGACTTTCTGTAATGGAAAATAAAAGAAACCTAAGAAAAGAACGTATCGGCGTGGTTACCAGTGATAAAATGGAAAAATCCATTGTTGTTGCGGTAGAAAGAAAAGTAAAACATGCCATGTATGGTAAGTTCGTGAAAAAAACTACTAAATTTGTCGCCCACGACGAAAAAAATGAGTGTAACCAAGGTGATACTGTTCGTATCATGGAAACACGACCACTTAGTAAGAATAAGTGTTGGAGATTAGTAGAAATTATTGAAAGAGCTAAATAAGATACAATGATTCAGTCAGAAAGTAGATTATCTGTAGCCGACAATAGTGGAGCAAAAGAAGTTTTATGTATCCGCGTATTAGGCGGTACAAAAAGACGTTACGCTTCAGTTGGTGATAAGATTGTTGTAACTGTTAAAAGTGCTATCCCTGCGGGCAACGTGAAAAAGGGACAGGTGACTAAGGCAGTTATCGTAAGAACAAAAAAAGAAATCAGACGAGCAGATGGCTCGTATGTTAGATTTGATGATAATGCTGTCGTATTATTAAACGAAGCAGGTGAAATGAGAGGTACTCGTATCTTCGGACCTGTTGCGCGTGAACTAAGAGATAAGCAGTACATGAAAGTTGTTTCACTAGCGCCGGAGGTACTTTAAAATTAAAGAAAATGCAAAAGAAACTACACGTAAAAGTAGGCGACACTGTAAAAGTGATTAGCGGTACGTCAAAAGGTTCTGAGGGAAAAGTACTCGGAATTGACCGAAAGAAAAATCGTGCAATTGTTGAGGGTGTAAATATTGTTAAAAAACATGTTAAGCCCAGTGCGTCAAATCCACAAGGTGGTATTGAAGAAACCGAAGCAGGAATCCACATCTCTAACATCATGTTAGTTGTAAATGGTGTCGCTTCTAGAGTTGGTAGAAAACAAGACGAAAACGGAAATTTAGTTAGATTTTTAAAAAAGAACGGGGAGGTAGTTAAATAATGAGCTATACACCAAGACTAAGAGATAAGTACTCTAATGAGATTGCGAAGAAATTACAAGACGATTTCGGATTCAAGTCGAATATGAGAGTACCTAAGCTTCAAAAAATCGTATTGAGCCAGGGAGTTGGTGATGCGATTTCAGATAAGAAATTGATCGAGTCTGCAGTGAGTGACATGACCCTTATTGCTGGTCAAAAAGCATTTGCTACAAATTCGAAAAAAGATATCTCCAACTTCAAATTACGTAAAGGAATGCCCGTAGGTGTGAAAGTTACGTTGAGAGGAGATAAAATGTACGAATTTCTTGATCGTTTGATCAATATCGCGTTACCAAGAACACGTGACTTTAGAGGTGTAAAAGCTTCTGGATTTGACGGAACAGGTAACTTCAATATGGGAATCAAAGAACATATCATTTTCCCAGAAATTGATATTGATAAAGTGAATAAAATATTCGGTATGGATATCACTTTCGTAACGTCTACTTCTTCTGATGAGGAAAGTAAAGCTTTATTGAAAGAATTTGGTTTCCCATTCGTAAAAAACTAAGAGAAGATGGCTAAAGAATCAATGAAAGCGAGAGAGCGCAAGAGAATTAAAATGGCAGCTAAATTCGCAGATAAAAGAGCAACACTCCGTAAAGCATCTGCCGAAGGTGATTGGGATGCTATGATGGCATTACAAAAATTACCTAAGAACTCTATGAAAATTAGAGTGCACAATAGATGTGGATTAACAGGGAGACCAAGAGGTTATATGAGACAATTTGGTATTTCTAGGGTAACATTCAGAGAAATGGCTTTGTCCGGTAAAATACCTGGCGTAACAAAAGCAAGTTGGTAATAAAGTAAAAATACGATTATGTATACAGATCCAATAGCAGATTACTTGACTCGTTTAAGAAACGCACAGATGGCTAGACACAAAGTTGTCGAGATTCCAGCGTCAGGTATTAAAAAAGAGATTACAAAAATTTTAGAGGAAAAAGGATATATCCTTAGCCACAAATTTGAAGATGACGGTAAACAAGGCATCATCAAAATTGCATTGAAATATGTGAATAGCTCACCAGCTATTAAAAAAATCGAGCGTGTTAGTTCACCAGGTTTGAGAAAATATGTTGGTGCTGGCGAATTACCACGTGTTATCAACGGTTTAGGAATCGCTATTCTTTCAACGTCTAAGGGCGTGATTTCTGATAAGGAAGCAAGAAAAGAAAATGTCGGAGGAGAAGTCCTTTGTTACGTTTATTAAAAAAGTAAAGAAAATTAATTATGTCTAGAATTGGAAATGCACCGGTTACTGTAGAAAGCGGAGTTGAAATCAAAATCGAAGAAGGCTCTATTTCTGTTAAAGGACCAAAGGGGGAATTGACGCAAAAAATAGACCCGAGTGTTACAATTAAGCAAGATGGTAATACGCTTACATTTGAGCGTACATCTGAACTCAATCACGTTAAAGCGAAGCACGGTCTATACCGAGCATTAGTGAATAATATGATTGAAGGTGTGTCAAAAGGGTTTTCTAAGAAATTAGAATTCCACGGAGTAGGATACAGAGCTGTAGCAAACGGTCAACAACTAGAAATGGTTATTGGCTATTCTCACCCGGTAATTATTGAGTTACCTCAAGAAATTAAACTGAGCGCTGAAACCGCAAAAGGTAAAGCGCCGGTCGTAACGTTAGAGTCGCACGACAAACAACTTTTAGGGTTGGCTGCAGCGAAAATTAGATCTTTAAGAAAACCAGAACCTTATAAAGGTAAAGGAATTAGATACTCTGACGAGTTTATTAGAAGAAAAGCTGGTAAATCAGCGTCGAAATAATTGATATTATGGCTTTAGATAGAGTTGGAAAACGAGCAAAAATTAAAAGAAGAATCAGAAAAAATATTTTTGGTACTTCTGAACAGCCAAGATTAAGCGTGTTTAGATCAAACAAGCAAATCTATGCGCAGATTATAGATGATAACAACGGTGTTACCCTGGCTTCTGCATCTTCATACAAAAATACAGCAGTAGACGGTAAGTCTAAATCAGAAGCAGCTGCTATTATTGGAAAAGATGTTGCTGAAAAAGCATTGAAAGCTGGAATTTCTACAGTTGTTTTTGATAGAAATGGATACCAATACCACGGAAGAGTGAAATCTTTGGCGGACGGTGCAAGAGAAGGTGGACTAAAATTTTAAGAAAGATGAAAGCAAAGTTAGTTAGATCTACGGATTTAGAATTAAAAGACAAGTTAGTCGCACTGAATCGTGTAACGAAAGTAACCAAAGGGGGTAGAAATTTTACATTCTCAGCTGTCGTTGTTGTTGGTAACGAAGAAGGTGTCGTAGGACACGGTCTTGGTAAGGCAAAAGAAGTTGTTGAAGCAATCTCTAAAGGTGTTGATGATGCAAAGAAAAATTTGATTCGTGTGCCTATCATAAATGGTACGGTGCCTCATCAACAAAAAGGTAAGTTCTCTGGAGCACGTGTCTTCTTAAGACCTGCTTCTCACGGTACAGGTGTTATTGCCGGTGGTGCAATGCGTGCAGTTCTTGAAAGTGCAGGTATTACAGATATCTTGGCGAAATCTCAAGGATCTTCAAACCCGCACAACGTTGTTAAAGCAACAATTGATGCGTTGGTTCAAATGAGAGATGCCGTACAAGTAGCTCACGATCGAGGTATTTCAATGGAAAAAGTTTTTAACGGTTAATACATTTTACCTATGGCAACTATTAAGATAAAACAAGTAAAAAGTGCAATTAATCGTCCTAAAAGACAAAAAAGAACGATCGAAGCACTTGGGTTTAAAAAATTAAACCAAGTAATTGAGAAAGAAGCTACTCCACAAGTAATGGGAATGGTGAACAAAGTTTCTCATATGTTAGAAATAATTGATTAAGAATTCTAAAATCATTACTCAAATGAATTTAAATAATATTACACCAGCTGACGGAGCAACCAAACGTGTTAAGCGAATTGGACGAGGACAAGGTTCTGGTCATGGAGGTACTTCTACAAGAGGTCACAAAGGAGCTAAATCACGTTCAGGTTATAGCCGTAAGATTGGTTTCGAAGGAGGGCAAATGCCGCTTCAAAGACGTGTGCCGAAATTTGGTTTTACCAATTTTAATCGCGTTGAATACAAAGGAATTAATTTAGACACGTTACAAACGTTAGTAGATAAATTAAGCATCTCTGAAGTAACAATCGACATCATTCGTGAAAACGGGTTAGCTTCGAAAAATGATCTAGTAAAGATTCTTGGTCGTGGAGAATTAAAATCATCACTTAAGGTATCAGCAAATGGTTTTTCTGCTTCTGCTAAGTCAGCTATCGAGGCTGCGGGTGGTAGTGTAGAAACTATTTAACTCTAACAAACACCTCGGATGAAAAGATTTATAGAAACAATAAAGAATATTTGGAAGGTTGAAGAACTGAGAAATAGAATCGGTTTAACTTTAGGGTTAATCCTGATCTATCGTATCGGTTCGTTCATTGTCCTTCCAGGGGTGAATCAAATAGCATTGGCTAATTCAAGCAACGCTTCTGGCGGTGGTTTGGTAGGTTTGTTAGACTTGTTTGCTGGTGGTGCTTTCTCTAAGGCATCCATTATGGCACTCGGTATCATGCCGTACATTTCTGCATCTATTATTATGCAATTGTTGGGAATGGCCGTTCCGGTTGTACAAAAAATGCAAAAAGAAGGTGAAAGTGGTCGACGCAAAATTAACGGATATACGCGTTTCTTGACAATCGCAATTTGTGCGTTTCAAGCGCCATCATATCTTCAGATGTATGTGATCAACTCTAACGCGGCCGTAACTCCTGATGCTATTATTTGGTGGGTAACTTCAATCGCACTCCTTATCGCAGGTACTATGTTTGCAATGTGGTTGGGTGAAAGAATTACGGACAAAGGAATTGGTAACGGTATTTCATTGTTAATTACAGTGGGTATCTTAGCGCGTTTTCCAGGTGCAATCATTCAAGAATTTTCACTTCGTACAAACGGAGTTGGTGGATTCTTCATGTTTATTGTCGAGTTGCTTGTCTTCTTCGCGATCATCATGATTACCGTATTGATTGTTCAAGGTGTGCGCAGAGTTCCTATCAATTATGCACGAAAAGTTGTTGGTCAAGGTGGAGTCACAGAATCTTCAAGAAGTTATATTCCTTTAAAGGTAAATGCTTCTGGAGTTATGCCGATTATCTTCGCTCAAGCTATCATGACTGTTCCTGCAATGATTGGACAAGATTCACTTTTTGGTTCGCTTGCTGATTACCGTAGTTTTTGGTATAATTTTGTATTTGCGTTGATGATTATCATCTTCACTTACTTTTATACGGCGATTACGATTAATCCAAAGCAAATTGCGGATGATTTGAAACGAAACGGTGGTTTTGTTCCCGGTGTTAAACCTGGGTCTGAAACGGCTGATTTTATTGATAATATCCTCTCGCGTATTACTTTACCAGGCTCATTGATGTTGGCAGGTATCGCTATCATTCCGGCTTTCGCTATGCTAGCAGGAATTGGTGACTCTTTCGCTATGTTCATGGGTGGAACGTCAATTTTGATTATGGTAGGAGTCGTATTGGATACGTTGCAACAAATCGAAACGTACTTGCTCAATAGACATTATGATGGTCTAATGGAAGGCGGAGCGATTCGTGGTAGAAGAGGAGAAAAACCAATTGGAAATACGATTTAAGAAATTATGGCTAAGCAATCTTCGATAGAACAAGACGGAACCATAATAGAGGCATTGTCAAATGCAATGTTTCGAGTGGAATTAGAAAACGGGCATAGAATAACAGCTCACATATCAGGGAAAATGAGAATGCATTACATCAAAATTTTGCCTGGTGATAAAGTAAAGTTGGAAATGTCTCCCTACGATTTATCAAAAGGGAGAATTACCTACAGGTATAAATAAAGTAATGTGAAATGATTCCGATAATGGAAAAAGTTTCAACTTATTAATAGTAATAAACAGAACACATGAAAGTAAGAGCATCTGTAAAGAAACGATCAGCAGATTGTAAGATCGTTAAAAGAAGAGGGGTAGTTTACGTAATAAACAAGAAAAACCCTAAGTTTAAACAAAGACAAGGTTAAGATATTTGAATTATGGCTAGAATCGCTGGGATAGATATACCAAAAAACAAAAGAGGTGTAATCAGTTTAACCTATATCTACGGAATAGGTAATAGTACTGCTGCAAAAATTTTAGATGATTGCGGAGTTGATCATAACATTAAAGTTTCGGATTGGACAGACGAACAAACGGGAGTTATCCGTGCGGCTGTTACCGAAATTAAAGTGGAAGGAGCTCTTCGTTCTGAAGTTCAATTAAACATTAAACGTTTAATGGATATCGGATGTAACAGAGGAATCAGACACAGAGCTGGTCTTCCGTTAAGAGGGCAACGTACGAAAAACAATTCGAGAACTCGAAAAGGTAGAAGAAAAACAGTTGCTAACAAGAAAAAAGCAACTAAATAATAACTGAGTTATGGCAAAAGCAGGTAAAGTAAAAAAGAAAAGTGTTAAGGTTGAAGCTGTTGGTCAAGCCCATATTCAGGCTTCTTTCAACAACATCATTATCTCATTAACAAACAGTACAGGTCAAGTTATTTCTTGGTCTTCTGCCGGAAAAATGGGATTTAGAGGTTCGAAAAAGAATACACCTTATGCAGCGCAAGTTGCAGCTGAGGATTGTTCTAGAGAAGCGCACGATCTTGGTTTAAGAAAAGTGAAAGTTTATGTTAAAGGACCTGGCTCTGGAAGAGAATCTGCAATCAGAGCTATTCATAATAGTGGTGTAGAAGTAACTGAAATAATTGATGTTACGCCAATGCCACACAATGGATGTAGACCTCCGAAACGTAGAAGAGTTTAATTAACAAAAGTATAAAAAAGAGAAGATGGCAAGATATACTGGCCCAAAGTCTAAGATAGCGAGAAGATTCAGAGAACCAATTTTTGGACCTGATAAAGCGTTGGAAAGAAAAAATTACGGTCCTGGGCAACATGGACCAAACAAAAGACGTGGAAAACAATCTGAATATGCTATTCAGTTGATGGAAAAGCAAAAAGCAAAATATACCTATGGTATCCTCGAAAAACAATTCGAGAATTTGTTTAAAAAAGCGTCTCGAATGAAAGGTATTACTGGTGAAAACTTGTTGATCCTTTGTGAGTCTAGATTGGATAATACGGTTTACAGAATGGGAATTTCTCCTACTCGTAGAGGTGCTAGACAATTGGTTTCTCACAGACACATTACTGTAAACGGTGAAGTAGTTAACGTTCCTTCATATACCTTAAAAGAAGGTGATGTAATTGCTGTTAGAGAAAAATCTAAATCTTTAGAAAATATTTCTAATTCAATTGCTTCTAATAGTGCTTCTTTTGATTGGTTAGATTGGAATTCGAATACTTTAGAAGGTCGTTTCGTAATAAAACCGACTCGTGAAATGATCCCTGAAAGTATCAAGGAACAATTGATCGTCGAATTGTACTCTAAATAAGAGTTTTAATATTAAATAAATATTGGGCACCAGCAGAAAGGGTTTAGTTGATCGATCTTCAAGCAGGTAAACCGCGCAACTCGTGTTCAATTAAAACGAAGATAAAAAATGGCTATTCTAGATTTTCAGAAACCGGATAAGGTGATTATGATTGAATCAAACGACTTTCAAGGTCAGTTTGAATTCAGACCTTTGGAACCGGGATACGGAGTGACAATTGGTAACGCACTAAGAAGAATTTTACTTTCTTCTTTGGAGGGGTTTGCTATTGCATCTGTTAAAATTGAAGGTGTTGATCACGAATTTTCAACCCTTAAAGGTGTAGTGGATGATGTAACTGAAATTATTTTGAACTTGAAACAAGTACGTTTCAAACAACAAATTGAAGGAACTGATTCTGAAAAAGTTATTGTATCTGTTTCTGGTCAAGAAACACTTACAGCTGGTGATATAGGTAAATTTACAACTGCGTTTCAAGTATTGAACCCAGATCTAGTAATTTGCCAAATGGAACCTAGTGTTAAATTTAGCATGGAAATTGAAATCGTTAAAGGTAGAGGTTATCTTCCTGCTGACGAGAATACAAATCCGAATGCTTCTTTTGGTACAATCGCTGTCGATTCGATTTTTACGCCTATTAAAAACGTAAAATATACAATTGAAAACTACCGTGTTGAACAAAAAACAGATTACGAAAAACTAATTTTCGATATTCAGTCGGATGGTTCAATTACACCGAAAGATGCGTTGCAAGAAGCTGCTAAGATTTTAATTCACCACTTTATGTTGTTCTCTGATGAGCGCATCACGTTGGATACTGAAATTAAGTCTGAAACGGAAGAGTTTGACGAAACTTCATTGCACATGCGTCAATTATTGAAATCTAAATTAGTTGATTTGGATCTTTCGGTAAGAGCGTTAAACTGTCTTAAAGCAGCTGACGTAGAGACATTGGGTGACCTTGTTTCTTACAATAAAAATGACTTGTTGAAGTTTAGAAACTTCGGTAAAAAATCGTTAACTGAACTAGAAGATCTAGTTGAAGCTAAAGGTTTGGCATTCGGAATGAATGTTTCTAAATACAAATTAGACAAAGAGTAATCCTTCGCTAAGTTCTTCACCGAAAACTAATTGAAGGTGAAAGCTTCGGATTACAAGTAAAATATAATTTAAGAATCCCGATCAAATAGTTGATCGGGATTCTTGTTTTTAAAAGAAAATAATTATCTTTGTGCCCCTGCTTCGGCATGGAAAATTGAAAAACGTCACTTTTTTGACTTCGACTTGTTTCGCAAAGCGAATAGTGATCTTCCTAAAATCCTTGTGAGGGAAGTAAAAATAAAAATTAAGGTTAGTATAAACGACGTCTGGGTTCTAAAATAGGTCCAGGTGAAGATGAAGGTAAACTTTCATCTAAAATCTAAAAAAAAATGAGACACGGTAAAAAAGTGAACCATTTAGGAAGAAAAACTGCTCACAGAAAAGCAATGCTTTCTAATATGGCTTGTTCGTTAATCGAACACAAAAGAATTAACACAACTGTTGCTAAAGCGAAAGCTTTAAGAGGTTTTGTTGAGCCATTGATTACAAAATCAAAAACAGATTCTACGCATTCAAGAAGAATGGCATTCCGTCAATTGAGAAGCAAATATGCTGTAACTGAATTGTTCAGAGATGTTGCTCCTAAAGTTGGTGATCGTCCAGGTGGATACACACGTATCATCAGAACAGGTAATCGTTTAGGTGATAATGCTGATATGTGTCTGATTGAGTTAGTTGATTTCAACGAAATCTACGGAACTGAAACGACAACCAAAACGACGAGAAGATCTAGAAGAGGTGGTGCTAAACCAGCATCTGCTAAAGCGGATGATGCTAAAAAAGAAGAAGAGTAGTCAACTACTTGTTTTTATAAAATTAAAAAGGGAACCAATTTGGTTCCCTTTTTTTATGGTTTTTTATCGGTGTTTTAATAGCGAATTGATCCCCAGTATCCTTCTCAAGGTCTTCGCCTTAGGGTTGAAAACCAATGTGAATAAAGTTTACCTAAATTTACGAATTGGAATTGCAGATTTGGAGTAAAACGTTTTACTTAAATACGTTTATGATTCCGTTTTCAAAATGAAGTTTATCACTCATTTTTTCTCCAAATTCAATAGTCCAAACATAGGTGCCATCTTCAACTAATCCAGCAGATCCAAAATAACCATCCCATCCATAATTGGCATCATAGGATTCAAAAACAATCTCGCCCCAACGGTTGAAAATAAGGAGATGATAATCATAAACATCCAGTCCGGAAACAAAGATAGGTTTGAACTCGTCGTTAAAATCGTCTCCGTCCGGTGTGAAGGTATTCGGAATAAAGAAGAGGAGTTTCTCCTCAATACGAATGACCTTTAATTTGGTTGAACTACATCCATACTCATTTGTCGCAGTTAAGAATACTTCATAATTTTGTGTGGTTGTTACAGGATAATTATGGATCGGGTCTTCAATCGTTGAATTTGTAGAACCATCTCCAAAACTCCATTCATAATGCGTCGCGAAATCTGACTCATTATTAAAGGTTACTATATTTGTGACCTCCGAATTATCATCTATGTTATATGAGAAATTCGCTACCGGCGGTTCTACAACCAAAATATAATCCGAATAGGTCTCTGAATTAGAACAACCCAGCGCGGAAGTAATTGTTAAGGTTACATCAAAAGCGCCAACAGCGTTATAGGTATGACTTAATGCAGCTCCTGTTCCAGTTGTGCCGTCCCCAAAATTCCATTCAAACGAAGCGCCAAGCGCACCTGACGTAAATGCAACGGTAAATGGCTTACATCCTTCTGTTTGATCTGCGGAGAAGTAGATAATTGGAAGTGGATTTACTGTAATCATGAGGTTATCTGTTCCTTCGCATCCTGCCGCATTTGTTCCAATTACAGTAAAGGTGCTTGTGCTAACAGGGACAAATGAAATACCATTTGTAACACCTCCATCCCAAGCATAACTGCCTCCAATTCCTGCTCCTGCTCCCGATAAGATAACTGATTCTCCTGCACAAATAGTAAGATCTGCTCCTGCATTTATAACTGGCAGCGCATTTACCGTAACAATCACATTGTCGGTACTCGAACATCCGTCTGCATTTATTCCAGTTAAGGTGTAAGTGCTTGTTGCTGCAGGCGTGAATGGAATGCCATCTAGGACACCACCGTCCCAAGCATACAATCCGCCAACACCGGCACCAGCGCCAGCAAGCGTGACAGATTCACCTGCGCAAATTGTAAGGTCTGCACCTGCATTAATGACAGGAACGGAATTGACAGTGATTGTGATATCATCTGTTCCTTCGCAACCCTCTGCTGTGGAACCAATAACTATATAAGTAGCAGTAGCAGCTGGGGTGAAAGAAATTCCATCTAGTACTCCACCATCCCAAGCATAAGCCCCCCCAACTCCTGCACCTGCACCACTCAATAGTACACTTTCGCCATCACAGATGGCAAAATCTACCCCAGCGTCAATTGCTGGCGAAGTACTTACACTCACTAAAACATCATCTGAATTAGTACATCCATTAGCATCCGTCCCGATCACTGTATAGGTTGCTGTTACGATTGGAGCAAATGCTATTCCATTCGTAATACCACCGTCCCAACTATAAGTTCCGCCGACACCGGCTCCAGCACCTGACAAGGTTACTGATCCTCCGTCGCAAACCGTTTGGTCTGGACCTGCGTCAATTAGCGGTAATGGATTTACGGTGACAGTAATATCATCTGTATTCTCACAACCGTTTACATCCGTTCCGGTCACCATATAGGTCGCTGTTGCTGCTGGGGTAAATGGGATACCATTCGTTACGCCGCCATCCCAAACATAGGTTGTTGCTCCACTGCCAGTTAAGGTCACGCTTTCACCGTCACAAATTTCTGTATCATCTGCGTTCGCTGTAACAAGGGGTAAGCTATTCACTAAAATATCTACCGAGTAATCGCAGTCATCTGGACTTGTGCTCGTAGCTGTGTACGTTATTGTTCCGGCTGTTAAAGGTGTGAAAGGGGTCCCATTCGTTGCTCCACCATCCCATGTAATTGTTCCTCCATTATCTGAAACGCCTGTCAATGTAAGTTCATCTCCTAAACAAATTTCTGTCGAAGAAACGGTTACAGTAAGGTCATCACAAACACCCCCACCATCTATCGCCATATCTGTAAATAACCATAATGAATTATCGCTTACTCCGTCTGCCTCAATATCAATTCTATCGGTTGTGCCAACGGCTGTAAAGGTAGTAGTCAAGGTATACCATACTCTCCAGTTTGCAGGAGAGACGTAAGGAATAAGTACAATACTGAGTGGCGCTCCACTTAATAAGGACATGTCTCCCCTACGGTCGTATAAAGGAGATCCTTGGACAACATCCATCATATAATAAACGGTAAGGGTATAAACAGAACCCGGCGTTAAACCGCTGATATTGTATCCCCATCTCTCTTTTGTACCACCATAAAATGTACCTCCGTGATAGGTTCCTGTTAGTGGTGATGGTGTGAAAGGATGCATAATAAAACCACCTGGACCAGGGATCGGATCGGATGACCCAACAAGGTTTACAGGGGTTGTATTGACAACTTGACTGAATGAATTACTCGCAATAAAAAGCAATGCGAATAAAAATGCGTGGATCTGAGTGCTCTTCATCTTCATTACTTTTTATGTTCGATTAAATAGGCTAAAATCAGTTCGTCTCGCGTAGCATTAATTAAATAGGTCCCTGTTTCGCAATCGCTGAAGTCAATGGTAATGGTTGTATTATCGGAAGATGGAATAAGACGCGGTAAAACGACTTCTCCTGCGGTTTCGTTCAGCGCTTTAATCTCGATTGATGAGAAGTCAATTTGCTGTGCATAAAATGTGATTTTAGAATCGGTCAGCAGTAATGGTTGAATTTCTTCGGTGGGTATCTCCGGCGAAACATCTTGGGATAGTCCTGTCACATTCATTCCTAGAATAAGTGCGAGCAGTCCAATTACTTTAGTTGTAATCTTCATTTTTATAGGTTTTTAAATTCATTGCTATATGTGCAACGAAACATCTTGCTTACATGATACTTATGTAAATTGCAGATAAACAAGATGGTTGGTCACAAATGTAACGTAATTGATACGGTAGGGGTTGCCTTAACTATTTAAGAACTATGGATTTCGTAGATTATTATTTATGGATTCACCTGATACTGGGCCTATCTACACGATTCTTCGTTTTATTTTACGAATATCATAATGATGATTTAATACACGGCATTGTGTCGAAAGGATCGATTAGGACAAAAGGAAAGGGTTGATTTCAACTACTTGTTTTTATAAAATTAAAAAGGGAACCAAATTGGTTCCCTTTTTTTATGGTTTGTTATCGGTGTTGCAAGTTATAAATCACTTCTTTTACTGAACGATAAACTTGCTTTGTTTAGAACCTTTTTCAGTGTTTAAATTAAATATATAAACACCTGGAGCTAAATCGTGAATAGCAATATGCGTCGAATAATTCAACACTTCGCCATTTAGCAATTGTGATCCTGCCATTGAAAAGATTTGATAATTAGTTCCAGCTGCCAATTCATCAATTTGCAGATTCACACTACCGTTGCATGGATTTGGATAAAGCTCATAGCTATCATCTGCTTTTGCTAAAACATCAATTGAGACTGTGTTTATTTCTGGACAATCAACATTTAGCAAGTATTTTGATGCCGTTGGAGGGGTGTCTAGCAATAAAGGACAATAACATGAATCTCCTAATAAAAAATATTGGAGCCAAGAAATGGCAATCTTTCCAACATAGTCTTCACCACCGATTGGATCATTGGCAACAGAATGATTTGCTCCTTCAATCTCGAAAAGCATTTTATTTGTTGTTTCTGGGGTATAATCATAATGCACATCTGCATGGTCAGCTGGAGGCGCAGTAGGATCAGCTTCTCCACTAAAAATTAAAAGCGGAACTGCGTGATCAAGGTCGTCTGAGGTTATTGAACCATCTAACCAAGGACAGAATGCCATACACGCTTTTATAGTTGGATCTGCTGCAGCTGCAAGCTGTGCTCCTCCTCCACCCATTGACCAACCGGCTACAGAAAACCTATTGGTATCGATATTTCCAAATAATGGCGAATCAGCGCGTGTATTTTCGTCTTCTAATGTAACTAAAGCATCTAATAATGCTTCAGCCCTATCAGCTGGAAAATCAAAAAAACTATTCGTACCAATTGTTATTGTTACAATACCATGACTAGCTAAAAACGGTCCCCAATTTTGAATGGAAGATTCTGGTGAAACATAACCCGGGACAATTGCCATCCCCGCAAAAGGAGGTTCTGCATCAATAGGGTAATAAATTGTCGCTCCGTTATAGCCTGGTCCATTTCGAATGCCATCTGCCTCTGTTAAAGTTTCATAGGCGTAAATCCCGGGATTATTAATCGAATCTAAAGAGAGACGCTCACAAATTTGAGCAAAACTAAAATTAAGGGATAAACTGAGAATGCCAAATAGGATTATTCGAGACGTGTAAAGGTATTTGATTATCATTGATAGAGTTATTAAGTTAGTTTTGCTTTGCGATCAACTGTTTAACTTGCCCTATTGAAATGGATCGCAGAATGTCAATGCGATTCCAATTTTAGAGATAGGTATAGTTGTTAAACGGCTTTCAGCAAATAAAAAATTATCAAACATAAAGCTAATAATATTAAGGATACTAAATAATAACATTTTTAGCAGTTTCAAATGTCACTTTTTTTTACCCTTGCGGAAAATAGTAAATTTAAGCGGCGACGCGACGCGGGCAGGCGTATTTTAGCGCTGACCACCCAGCAACTGGACACGCAACTGGGAGCTCATATGTGTGGCCTTGCTCCTTCGCTAAAGCTCCGGCGTATTCGAATCGGCGCGCCGAATGCTTAGTTATTAGCATTTCGTTTATTCGAGCACAGTTCTAGTATTTACTTTGGCAAATGAGTAAGATAAACCAATTCGAAAGTGGGCTGGTCGAATTCTACATCTAAATTTTGTTTCTGAAAGTTCTGAATAAGAGACATTATTTTCAATATTGTCAAAATTCATATACCGAAATTCTACAGCATTAATTGCCCCAATATTGTAATCAACGAAGAAGTTCATACTATTTCCTCCCTTGAATTTTTTAGTAAATTGAATACCTAAATGCGGTAAAAACAGCACCCGACTTGAATATGAACCATATTCGATTGTATATCTAATATAAAACAAAGTATCAACTCCACTCGTCTCATGATAACCTCCGCCAACAGTTGTTTCACGTCCTTCATTACCTATATATGCAATACTTCTTAACTTTAAGCCAAGATATGGCGAGATTATAAATTTTTCACCAACGGAAAAGTTCAAATAGTAACGCAACGGCAAATCAATATTTATGTAATAATTTCTAGAACTTCCAAATTCATATTTTTGAGGAAATGGATTGTCAATTTTGGGAGTGTTCTGAAAAATTATCGTCTGTGAAAATGAAGTAATGTTAAATCCAACTCCAACTGAAATCGCTCCCCTTCCCTTAAACTTGGTAATGTGATCGTATGATAAACTTAATCCCAAGTTTGGTTTCTTTGGAAATTCAATTTGCTTAAAGAATGTAGTAGAGTAGTCCTGAATGAATCCTATTCCAGGGCCAACTTCCGTTGCGAAGCCTAAAACATTCTGCTTTTCTTGGGTTATACCAAAGCAACTAATAAATAACAATACTCCAAAAAATAATATTTTCATTGTCATCTTTTAAATGACCGCTAACGTTTAGTATATGAAAAGTAGGCGATTACGAAGCATCAAACTTTCGGTTAAGCACAAAGTTTGATGCGAGCCAAAACGCTTGTATTTACTACTGTTTCGACTATTTTTTATATACATTGTGTGTGCCCAGCATGGGCATCTTATACTAGCTAAAACTAGTTT
>Ga0222659_1000333_pt1 | contig 31256 bp, 26 predicted proteins | sample AntAcemetagen547_FD_179850 | JGI IMG/M metagenome (GOLD analysis project Ga0222659, IMG submission 179850) | Saline water microbial communities from Ace Lake, Antarctica - #547 | ecosystem: Environmental > Aquatic > Non-marine Saline and Alkaline > Saline | place: Antarctica: Ace Lake...
GAGCAATCGGCCAATCGGTGAAGGAATCCACTTTTGCTCAGATTAATTCTGTCCACTTTTGCTCAGCCCGCTACACTTTAAACTCTAAATTTTAAACTCCGGGGAAGAGGCTTCAGGGTTGCCGCCCGGGCCTTCCGCTCGCAAACTTGCGGCCATGCCGCTCGTCAAAATTCTACCTGACATACTAGCCAGCCAGGTCGCGGCTGGCGAGGTGGTGGAGCGTCCGGCGAGTGTGGTCAAGGAGTTGGTGGAGAACAGCCTCGATGCCGGGGCGAAGGAAGTGATGGTGGATATCGAGAAGGGCGGCGTCCGTCTGATACGGGTTAGCGATGACGGATGCGGGATGGAACGGGAGGACGCGTTGCTTTCGCTGGAGCGTCATGCGACGAGCAAGCTGCGGAGTTCGGACGGGCTGGCGACGATCATGACTCTGGGTTTCCGGGGAGAAGCGGTTCCGAGTATTGCCAGTGTGGCGAAATTCCGGATGGTCACGAGGCGTGCCGAGAGCCTGACCGGGACGGAAATCATCGTGGACGGCGGAAAGGTTCGGGACGTCAGGGACGCGGGCGGAGCGCCCGGGACGGTGATTGAGGCCAGGAGTTTGTTTTTCAATATGCCTGCGCGGAGGAAATTCATGCGGGCGGAGACGACCGAGGCGGCGCATGTCGAGCAGCAGCTGCGACTCCACGCGCTGGCTGCACCCGGGGTGAGGTTTCGTTTTAGAAAGGACGAGCGGGTGATTTTCGATCTTCCGGGAGTTGCGCGGACGGTGGATCGGGTGAGGCAACTGATTGGAAACGAGATGGGTGCGGAGCTGGTGGAAATTCCGGAGAGGCTCGGGCCGGGGATTGGTGTGATGGGTTTTATTCTTCCGGCGAAGCACGCGAGGAAGGGACGACGGCATCAGTATGTTTTCCTGAACGGCAGGCCGATCGAGGATGCTGCGATTTCCAAAGGTTTGGCGGAGGGTTTCCGGGGAAATCTACAGGAAGGACTGCATCCTGCGGCTTGGCTGTGGCTGGATGTTGAGCCGCGGTTGGTGGATGTGAATGTGCATCCGGCGAAAAAGGAGGTGCGCTTTGATCGCCCTTACGAGCTACGGGATTTGATTTCGCAGGCTGTGGCCGAGTGCCTCAGGCCGCGCCCTGCCGAGAACGCGGGGAGCAAAATCGCTGCGTCGTCGCCCGCGAGTCATGAGGAGGCATGCGAAGCGGTTGGCATGACAGTTCCTGAGAAAGGGCTCGCGTTCCACGCTTCTCAGACGGAGTTGCCGATGGCGCGCGCGGATGAAGCTGAAACTCCGGCGAAGTTTTCGCGGACGCCGGATTTCCGGCTGATCGGATTGCTGCAGGATCGCTACGTGATTTTGGAAAGTGCGGACGGGTTGGTGCTTTTTGACCCGAAGGCGGCACGGGAGCGCATCGTTTTCGAGCAACTTACGCAGGCGAGGAAGGAAGGTTTGGAAACGCAGAGCCTCTTGGTGCCGGTGTTGGTGGAGCTTGATCCTAGGGATCTGGATCTGGTTCTCCGTGAAAAAATGGCTTTGATGGAGGCTGGGCTGGAGGTGGAGGCTTTCGGTGGCAATACACTGCAACTTCGCAGTCTTCCCGCGTTTCTTAGAATGGAGGACCCAAAGGCGTTTCTCGACGAAATTCTCGAAGAGACCCTGCACGGTCCGTCCTCGGCGGGGAAATTTGCGTTCGAGCGTCTTTCACGCATCATCGCGAAACAGGTTTCCAAGAAGTCGGCGGCTCGCCTGGTCGAGGCGGAAAATCTCCTGGAGGAACTGTTTCGATGCGATCTTCCGTATTGTGCGGCGGACGGACGGCCGACATTGACGGAATACAATCGCAAGGACATCGACCGACGATTCGGAGTAGGCAGGGATTGAGGTTTTTCCCCGGAACGCGGAATGGTACACGAGGACGGGATCGAACCGCCGACCGACCCGGTGTAAACGGGTTGCTCTACCGCTGAGCTACTCGTGCCTTGCGCGGAGCTAGGTTTCCGTTTACCTGCGGTCACTTGCAAGCCTTTGTTGCCTGATTTGTAAAAAAATCCGAATACGCGCAGATAATTGCCTTGTTCGGGACCCATATTCGATTGCAATACAGCGGCTCGTCCGATAAGAAAATTTCGAAATGGAACAGTGGCACTATACCAAAAACGGTGAGCAACATGGACCGGTTAGCATTGAAGACCTGCGGAGTCTGATTGGAAGCGGAGGCATCAATCCAGCCACCGACCTTGTCTGGAACCCTTCGATGACCGACTGGTGTCCGGCAGCTGAAATTCCCGTCCTGATGGGCGCAACGCCCTCCCCTGCCACGACAGGTTTGGAGCCGACCCAACCTTTCGCCTACCCCACCGCGACCGGCGCGTTCGAGGAAATCACTCCCGGTAGCGAACCGATCATTCCGACCGCGTGCGTGAAACGCGCCTTCGACCTGACCGTGAAACACATCGGGCCGTTGCTCTTGGTTGCTATCATCTTTCTCGCCATTACGATGGGCTTAGCGTTTTTACTCGGTATCATCGGAACCACGCTGGGAATCCCGATGTCATCCTCAGGATCTGCATCGACTAGCTCCTACGACTCCGCATCATCCGTTCCCTCACCAGAATTGGCGATTGCGTATCAGGTCATCTCCGAAATCATCTCGGGACTCGTGTCAGCCTTTCTAACGCTGGGTGCGACCAGGATAGGACTGAACGTCGTTTCGGGTAGGCCGTTTTCCGTAGATATGCTATTCGGGCAGGGCGATAAGGTGATCAGGGCTTTTTTCGCCAATATCCTGTTCGTACTCATGATCGCAATTGGTTTTCTGCTACTTATCTTTCCGGGCATCTACCTCTTGCTACGCTACGGCCTCTATATGACCGCGATCGTGGATAAAAACATGAGCATCATGGATGCGTTCAGCTACAGCTCCCGCCTGACGGAAAATAACAAAGTGAACCTTTTTGTCGTCTTTCTGCTAACCGTCTGCGTGGTGATCGCCGGTTGTGCAGCCCTACTTGTCGGGCTGCTCTTCGCCTACCCGATGATCATGCTGATGTGGATCATCGCCTATCGCTGGATGCAATACGGCGGCCGTGCGGTGATGGACGACCCCACGACGGGGCAGCCGCTTCTGGCTCAAGCTCCGGAATGAAACTGACTTTGAAAATTCGCGGTTAGGCTGCTTGACGCACGCCTCATCTCAAATCATAGTGGCTCCGCCATTCGGTTGATTCCTAATTCTTCCGAAACCTCCAACCTCTTACAGCAACGCCATGAAATCCACGCTCCTCCTCAGCCTGCCGCTTGTCGGCTGTTTCGCTTTCGTCTCCTGTTACCGAATCCCCGATGCTCCGCGCGGCCCAAGCACGGGTCCGAATCCGAGCACAACGATCACGAGTGCCGAGCAACAGAAAATCAACGAACAACGGGAGCTCATGAAAGAGCGCGAGAAGAAGAAGCAGCAGGAAATGGTCAGCCAACCCGAGGAAACGGTTGAGCAAACCACGGTTGAGAAACCCAAAAAGACAACTTCCTCGGATTATGCGTTCGCCAACCCCGTCCCAGGTAAAGAAGGTTTCGTCTTCAGCCCATACAACAACAAGCTGGTGGATGTCCGTGATATTCCCAGCGGCACCTTGGTGCAGGATCCGACCTATCCCGCTTCTGAGAAAAAATACTTCCGGGTGCCTTAATCCGCAGGTTCCAGCGGATTTTTAGATATATTTCCCACGACCGGGTCCAAGCCCTTGGATCCGGTCTTTTTTATGACTCGAACCTTTCATAGAATAAGCGTTCTAGGTGGAGGCCTGTTAGGTGGCTCTATCTTCTTAGCATTGAAAGGAAAAGCCGCCTCCAAACTCTGGTTTCGCAAGCCCGAAGCCGCTGAAAAGGCACTGAAATCCGGAATCAAAGCGGCGACAGGAGATCTCGCTGAAGCGGTCGCTGATTGCGATCTTCTGATTCTCGCGGTGCCCGTCGGAGCGATGGCTCCATTGCTCCGCGCCGCAATTCAGGCAGGTCTTCCAGCAAAAACTCTGGTTACGGATGTTGGTTCGGTGAAACAGACGCCACACCGTGAGCTTGGCACTATCCTTCGAGAACACGGAAATCCATTTATCGGCAGTCACCCAATGGCCGGATCCGAACAAAACGGCTTGCCGGCCGCCAAAGCCGATCTCTTCCAGAATGCAGCCTGCTTGCTCACAAACGATTCCAGAGCTTCTGAGGAACTATGCGCGGAACTGGAAGAATTCTGGAAATCCCTCGGTTGCCGGACCATGTGGCTCACTGCCCCGGAGCACGACGCGATCGTAGCCCGCATCAGTCACCTTCCGCATATCACCGCCGCAGCGACCGCACTGAGCGCGCTAGGGAGTAACTCCGGGGATGGAGAACTCGCTGGCGGCGGGCTTCGGGACACCACCCGTATCGCATCAGGAAATCCTGATATGTGGGCGGAAATTCTAACCGAAAATAAGGAAGCTGTGCTTGCCGAACTCCGGGACAATATCAGCCATCTGAATGATATCCTTGCCTCCCTGGAAGGTGGCGACCTAGAAGCAGTCCGTGAGTGGCTGGCCGGAGCGAAAAAACTCCGCGACGCTCTGAGATAGATTTTTCGATTACTCATTATGTCAACCTTACGCGTCAAACCCATTTTCTCGCTGCATGCCGAGTTCAGCGTGCCTGGCGACAAAAGCATCTCTCACCGCGCGGCGATCTTCGGCGGACTTTCCAACGGTATTTGCGAAATTTCCAACTTCCTACCCAGCGAGGATTGCCTGAACACGCTCAAAGCGATGCGATCTCTCGGAGCCGATTTCGAGATCATCGAAGAACTGGAAAACTACGGCCCTACCAAACTCCGGATTCACGGGAAATCCATGGCTCTTTCGGAACCGGAGGCCCCTATCGATTGTGGAAATTCCGGCACTGGAATGCGGCTACTCGCGGGATTGCTGGCGGGCCAGAAATTCACGACCGAACTCTTCGGTGATGCCTCTCTTTCCTCCAGGCCTATGGGCCGCATTACCGTTCCGCTTGCGGAAATGGGTGCCAATCTGGAAACTCTCGGTGAGAAACCAGGCTGCGCACCTCTGAAAATCAAAGGGGCCGCCCTTAGGCCGATCGATTACAATATGCCTGTGGCATCCGCTCAGGTCAAAAGCGCGGTTTTACTCGCCGGCCTTTTTGCGGAAGGCACCACATCGGTCATTCAGCCAGGTATTACCCGAGACCATACCGAGCGCATGATGGCGGCTTTTCAGGTCTCCTGTAAAACGGTCGACAATAGAATTTCCGTCCCCGGCAGGCAAATGCCGGAATCCTGCGATCTCACCGTCCCGGGAGATATTTCATCGGCCGCCTTCTGGCTTGTCGCAGCAGCAGCGATGGACGGCTCGCGACTCATGCTCAAAGACGTCGGCCTCAATCCCACCCGCACGGCGATTCTCAAAGTTCTCACCAGGATGGGGGCGCACATGAGCGAGATCGTTCACAATACTGTAGGCGAGCCAATCGGTAACATCGAGATCCACGGCGCTCCGTTGAAGGGCACCACCTTGCTCCCGGAAGAAATTCCCAACCTGATCGATGAAATCCCGGTGATCGCGGTAGCCGCCGCGCTGGCAGAAGGCGACACACATATCCGCAATGCCCGTGAGCTGCGCGTTAAGGAAACCGACCGTATCACCACCACGGTCGAAAATCTGCGTAAAATGGGTGTCGATGTTGAGGAGTTCGAAGACGGAATGATCATTCATGGAGGCAAGCAACTCAAAGCTGCCGAAATCCAGTCTCACGGCGATCATCGTATCGCCATGGCATTCTGTATCGCGGGACTTTTCGCCAACGGCGAGACGGTCGTCCACGGCACCGACTGCATCAACACCTCCTACCCCGGCTTCGCCCACCATCTCGATGCGATACGCCACGAACGCACAAAGCCTGAAGATTTCACCCTACCTGTCATTATCAAATGAAGCATCACTCCATCGCGATCGACGGCCCGGCCGCCTCAGGGAAAAGCACGATGGCCCGTGCGCTCGCAAAGCGACTGGGAATCGTAATGGTAAACTCCGGTGCGATGTACCGTGCGGTGACATGGAAGATCCTTGAAGAAAAAATCGATCCCAATGACACACCCTCCGTCATAGAAGTCCTCAACCGCATCGAAATCGTTTGCGATCACGACGGCACGTTTTCAACCATCACCATCGACGGCACAAACCCCGAACCTTTTCTCCGCAATCCCGAGATCAATGAAAACGTTTCCGTGGTCTCAGCTATTCCGGATGTTCGCGACAAACTCGTCGCCCTGCAGCGAGACTACCTCAAACGGACCCACGTGGTGATGGAGGGCCGCGATATCGGTTCGGTCGTTTTCCCCGATACTCCTTTCAAAATCTACATCGACGCCGACCCTGCCGTTCGCAACAACCGTCGCTCCGGAGACGGCGAGATGGATTCAGTGGCAAAACGTGATGCCGCCGATAGCTCAAGGACCACGGCCCCGTTGAAAATCGCGGATGGCGCAACGGTCTTGGATACATCCAAACTCTCCATCGAAGGAGCAATCGAAGCGGCAATCGATATTCTCCGAACACAAGGGTTTCCGCTTCCTGAAAAAAAACCGTATCAGCCTGAGGAGGAGCCCTCCAAAATGATGCGCTGGATCTATTGGTGCGGATGGATGTCCTTCGGCGCCGCTTACCGCACACTCTTCGGCCTCCGTATTATAGGTGACGAAAATCTGATCAGATCCGGTCCGGTCTTAGTCGCTTCCAATCATCAGAGCTTCCTCGATCCCCCGCTGATCGGAAATCTCTACAAGACCGAGATGGTATTCTTCGCACGCAAGAGCCTGTTCTGTGGAATTGGCAAATGGCTCTACCCGCAGTGGAACGCAATCCCCATCAATCAGGAAAAACCAGACATGAGTTCGATGAAAACGGTGATCCGCAATCTCAAGGAAGGTTGGCGCGTACTGGTTTTCCCCGAGGGAGCGCGCACCCTCGATGGCTCGATCGGCCAGGCAGCTCCGGGTGTCGGGATGATCGCCGCGAAAGCCGGTGTGCCAATCCAACCCGTCAGGATTTACGGCGCGAACGAAGCCCTGCCACGCGGTTCTGGAAAAGTCCGTTTCGCTAGGATCACAGTGAAAGTCGGCGAGCCTATCATCCTGTCCCAGGAAGAGTTCAAATCCTACTCGAGAAAAGGCGGCTACGAGGAACTCACCAATCGCATCATGGACGCCATCAAGGCTCTCTGAGTTGGGATACCTCGTGGAAAAAGTCCTGAACTTTCGCCCCTCCAATATCACTCGAACAATTCTCCGAGCGTCGCGGCGAATTCATCGCCAGCCCGCGCGTAGTAGAGATCGGCGGTGGTCGTATCTCCGCTGATTTCAAGAAAGACCCCCGCTGTGGCTTGAGCCTCGATATCGGTCGGTTTCAACTGTGCCAGAAGTCGAGCGAGTAAAGTATGGTCGTTGGCAGAAAGCTCATCAAATGCGAACGATGCCTTGCTGTCACCGCTGAGCCCCCGGAAGGTCAGCTTGGAATCGCTTTCGACACCTGCAAACCAAACCTTGGTAGCTGCCTTGGAAAGCTCCATGGGCAGGGCCTTAAGTTCGCTGGAGTTTGCTAGCTCTCCAAGTGAGAAAAGAAGCGCACGGTCGAGCAATACCTTTTTCTCTTCCGCTAGTTTCCGTGCCGGGCGGCCTCCGAGGGTCGATTTCTTCTCACCGCCACCACCGGAGCTGGACGCTCCCGTGATCCGCAGCCGCTTCTCTTTTACCGAGAGAATAAGAGCCGCGCAAGCGGTCGGGAAATTGCGGGTGCCGTAAACATGATCGGTCGATGCGTAGTCGCGGCCCGGCATCACGACGAACCCTCCGTCGTGCGTCTGCGCCATGATCATCCACCATTTGATATCCTCGAGGTATTCGCGGAAATCTTTTTCATCTGCCATCGCCGCTCCGAGGCTGCCCCACAGAACGTGCATATGAGTCGAGGCGTGCCCGTCCATCAGTCCGCGGCCGCTTTTCGCAGCACCGGTCGCCATCAGGTCGGAAAGATATTTCCACGATTCGTTGTCGGCATTCCCGATCGCGTGGGCGAGCGCACCCGTGCCCGAGCGTCCGTGGTGACCGCATGACCCGCCTCCGTGTCTGAAGGGTTTGCTTGGTTCCTCCGGAGACATGTTACGAATGACCAGGCGTTCGTTGCCGCCTTTGTCGAAGACGCGGTTGGTTTCGATCTCCTTCGTCAGCCAGTCCGTCGGGCGGTAGCGCGGGTCTGCCTTCGTCGGCCAAATGAGTTTGTATTCGTCGGCGTTATTGAGGCCCTCGAGACATTCGTAGCCGATGCCATCCGGGCTGTTTCCGGGTGATGCTTTCGGACCGGCGACCTCGATCACAGCGTGGTCCCAGCTCTTGAAGCCGTAGTCGATTTGTCCATTGGAGCCGACCGAGCAGAGGAACGCCTCGTGGATCCGCTCGTATGAAGCCTCGGCGTGAGGTAGACCCGCTTCCTTGAAAAGGCTGAGAGCCACCATCCCGAGGCCGGCCGGCATCGCCATAGCGCCGTAGCCTTTGGGTCCGCCATCGGCCATGCGCCGCTGGATTGCAGCGAAGGGTTTGTGAGAAAGTCCTCCGGTCGTCGGCCAGACGCTGTTGTCGAGGCAATGCGCGAGCGACTCCATCGCCTTTTTCAGCGAGCGGTCTTGCGTCAGCAGATAATACTCGCCCATCACGATCCCGTCATGCACCTGGCCCCAGACGGGAAACCCTGCGGAACCGTTCGGATCGTATCGTTTCGAATCATAGCCCCGCATGATTTTCTTCACCAGGGAGTCATACTTGGAATCGTTCGCGGCCATCAGCGCAAGCACACAGGAAGCATGAGTGTGAGGCATCTTCTCGAATTTTCCGGCGCGGTCGTATTCATCGACGAGGAAATCGCAGAGTTCGGTGAGCATCCGGTCTGATCGCTGGCAATCATATGGCCAGGTGGGCGAGAAACGTCCGATGGGTTCGATCTGGACGGTCACGGTTTTCTCTGCGGATTTGTCACCCCCTGGCCAGACGATAAGCTCCAGTTTCCCCTCAGCGCCCTGACTGTCCTCGATGAGCTTGGACATCTCGACCATCGGCCCGTCCCAGCCCTTGTCACCACGACGACCGAACTTGTGCTCCACGTTCATCTTCTTACCGTTCGCGCCAACGATAACGTCATCGATCGCAAGCAAACCCGCCGCGGGAGACTCTTTAAAAACGTATTTTACCGTCAGATACTTTGGATTCTCATGGGTGATACGGGCGCGGATCCCGGTAGGACCGACGTTCATGAACCATCCCGCACCAAGCTCCTCTGCGACCTCGCGGTCGTGCCAGCCATGCAGCTTCAGGTTCCAAGGCCATTCGCCCTTTTCGTTAACGGCGGATACCCACACAAATGAGGCTACCCAAAGAAAAAAAACTGCGAAAGGGCGGCGGAAACCATTGCTTCTCATAGAAATGACTATGAATCCACAATCGGACCCACGCAATGACATACTAGCCTTGACTATATTGAGCGGACAGATGCCAAGACGGAGTCGTAATCTTTACAGAACGCCAGTCTGGAAAAATCTGGAATTTCCAAGCATCCCTCTGATCGCGCTGGACGCTCGCGCAACATCGACTATTCTTAGCGGGTGCGGAAATTTTTCTTACCGGCCCAAGCCATTACCTTCGGAATCGGTGTGATCGCCTCGTTTTCTGGAATCAATAACTCTGATGCGGCTCCCGTGATCCCCGGTTTACACCATGACAATCCCCTGAACGAAGCGCAGAAAGGCGCACTCCTGATCGAGGAACTCCGCTGCGCCTCCTGCCACGAAGGTGTCGCTCCGGCCTCGGCTCCCACCGCACCGAATCTGACTGACGTCGGCACTCGGGTGAATCCCGCCTTCCTCAAAAAATTTATCGAGAATCCCGCAGCCCACGATCCAGGAACTACCATGCCCGATGTGCTTGGTGGTCGCACGGAAAAGGAAAAAGACGAACTCGCCGCCTCACTCAGCGCCTATTTGATTTCCCTCGGTGACGATCAAAACAAATCCCCTGCCCCCCCGCTTGAAGATGCGGATGACGGCAAAAAGCTGTTTCACGAAGTGGGCTGCGTCGCCTGCCACTCGCCACGCGATGGGGATGGAACGGCCACACCGAATCCCGGAGCTGTGGGACTTGACCATGTCGGAAAGAAATACCAGCCGGGCGGATTGGTTGGATTTCTCCACGAGCCTTTGAAAGTCAGGCCCGCTGGCCGCATGCCGGACATGAAACTCAGCCGCCGTGAGGCAGAACTCATCGCTGCCTTCATGCTCGACTCCACCGAAAAGGCCGAGGAATCAGACGCCGTTGGCTCGACGCCGGAACTTATCACCGCAGGCAAAAAAGCCTTCACAGAACTCCGTTGTGTCGCCTGCCACCAAGTGGACAAAACCACCACCGCCCCGCCTCTCGCCGCGCCACGGGCCAAGCTCGACCTAACCAAAGGTTGTCTCTCGGAAACTCCCGGAACCGCACCGGACTACAACTTGAGCGGCGAGCAACGCACCGCCATCCGCACCGCACTAGCAACCAAGCCCACAGCACCGAAACCTGCCGAAGCGATCAAAATCCGACTCACCCAACTGAACTGTATTTCCTGCCACCAGCGCGACGATTACGGCGGAGTCAATCCGGATCTCGATGGCTATTTCCACTCCACCCAGGAAGCCCTCGGAAACGAAAGCCGCATCCCGCCAACACTCACACTCACCGGAGCGAAACTCCGCCCGGAATGGATGAACAAAGTCTTCTACGAAGGCGAAAGCGTGCGACCCTACATGACCACACGCATGCCCCAGTACGGCACCGAAGCGATGGCCGGCCTGACCAAACTTTTCGGCGAAACCGACAAGCTCGATCCTTTCGAATTCGCCGAACTCGACAAACAATCCGAACCGATGATGCGCAATGGCGGCCACTTGCTGCTCGGCGACACGGGACTGAACTGCATCGCCTGCCACAACTACAACGGCATCGAATCTCCGGGCATGAAAGGACTCGACCTGATGACCTCCTACCAGCGCCTCCAGCCGGCGTGGTTCAACCAGTTCATGAGAAACCCCGGTGCCTTCCGTCCCGGCATCATCATGCCTTCTTTCTGGCCTGGCGGAAAAGCCATCCAAACCGAAATCCTCGATGGAAATACGGAAGAGCAGATCCGTGCGCTCTGGTTTAATTTCTCACTCGGACGCTCCGCAAGGGACCCATCCGGCCTGCGCGTCGAGGATCCGAAACTGACCGTCGAAGACCAGATCATCACCTATCGCGGTCGCAGCACGGTCGCAGGATACCGCGGCATAGCGGTCGGCTTCCCCGGTGGTCTGAGCTACGCGTTCGATGCCCAGAACGGTGCGCTCTCCGCGATTTGGAAAGGCGAATTCGTGAAAGTCGGATGGCGTGGTCAGGGATCGGGGAATTTCACCCCGCTGTCACCAACGGTCCAGTTGGCCCGAGACCTCGCTTTCCTTCCTGAGCTGAAAGATCCATGGCCTCTGCAACCGGTCCGGTCCAAGGAAGTCCCGGTCAATCCCGACCCGCTTTACCCGCGCCAGTATGACTACGCCTTCGAAGGATACTCCATCGGTGAAAACGGAGTTCCGACCTTTCGCTACCGCTCGGGCGAAGTCTCGATCCAAGACTCGTCGGTCACTCTCGCAGACAAACCGCCAGGTGCCCTGCGCCGGACCCTGACATTCGATACACCGAAAGCCACCCGCCTCTACTTCCGTGCCTTGACCGGAAAAATAGAGGAAGTTTCCACCAAAAGTTTCAACAACCCGGACGTGCAGCTCGCTCTCATCGGGGGTTCAGCGAAAGCCTCCACAGCGCTTCGCAAAGCGGCGGATGAAAAATCGGAAACCGAACTCATCATCACCCTCGACCTCCCGGCCGGAACTTCCACCCAGACCTTCGAATATGCATTACGCCGCTGAAATTTTCCGCAACGCGAAGTCAGGCCCTGTCCTTGCCGCAGCATTCTGCCTTTTCCCAATTTTCACAAAAGCCGAGGAAGTCGGAGAGCGCTGGGGCACCGCTGACAAAGAACGCGAATACTATCGCCTCGTCGAACTACCCATCCCGGAAGATCTTGTGATCGAGGCCGGAGCTTTCGCCAATCTCCCCGACGGTCGGACCGCAGTCGGAACACGACACGGAGACATTTTTTTTGTTTCGGGAATCGACGCCGCAAATCCCGAACCTAAATACCACCTCTTCGCCACCGGCCTCGACGAAATTTTCGGCATCGCGGTGAAAGACGGCGCGCTGTATGTCACGCAGAGCGCCGAGCTCACCAAGATCACCGACACGGATGGTGACGGCACCGCCGACCGCTACGATGTCGTTTCCGATGCCTGGGGATACGGCACATATCACGAATACGCCTTCGGCTCGAATTTCGACAAAGAGGGCAATCTCTACGTCGCTCTCGGACTTTCCAGCTCATATCGCTCGGAGGAATTGTTCCGCGGCTGGGCATTCAAAATTACACCCGAGGGCGATTCAATACCTATCGCCAGCGGCCTGCGCAGCCCCGGCGGGATCGGTTTCGACGAACACGGAGCACTGTTCTACATGGAAAGCCAGGGCCCATGGAACTCTTCGTGCAGCCTCAAACACATTGAGGAAGGCGGATTTATGGGCCACCCGGCCAGTTTCAACTGGTATAAATACGCGCCAAACATGGGGCCAGCACCACAGCAACCGGTCAACGGCTCCAGTGTGCTGGTCGAGAGCGAAAAGATCCCGCAACTCCGGCCATACTCCGTCATTTTCCCCTACATCCGCATGGGCCGCTCTCTCGGTGCCTTCGTCGTGAATGAAACAGGTGGAAACTTCGGCCCTTTCGAGAACCAACTTTTTATTGGTGACTACACCCAGTCGATCATCGTGCGGGCGACCACGGAAAAGATCAACGGTGTCTGGCAAGGCGCATGTTACCCGTTCCGAGAAGAGCTCTCCACCGGCATCCTTACCGTGCACTTCACGCCGGATGGCAACCTGATTTCCGGTGGAACCAATCGCGGCTGGCCGGTCCGTGGCCTCAAGCCCTTCGCCCTTGAGCGCTTGGAATGGACCGGAAAAACCCCTTTCGAAATCGAACGTATCACCATCAACCCAACCGGTTTCGACATCAAGTTCACCAAACCCGTCGATCCTGAAACCGCTGCGAAGCCGGAAAATTACAAGCTTTCCACCTTCACCCACAAATATCACGGCGCTTACGGTGGCCCGGAAATCGACCAGACGGAGCCTATGGTAACTGCCGTCAAACTCTCCGAGGACGGTCTCACCGCCACTCTCACGCTCGACAACATCACCAAAGGCCACGTCCATGAATTCGACCTCGCAGCCATCCGCGAAAGCAACGGCGGAGAACTCGTCCACACCTTCGCGTTCTACACGGTAAACGAGATTCCAAAGTAGTCCGAAACGCCGCTGATAATCCGGCGTCACCGACTTCCTTCTCGCCGGATCAACCGGGTTCTGTAAGATTCCCACTCTCTCAAACGAATCAGACGGGGTATCCGTATCATATGTTCCGCACAGACCTCAAAATTCTAGCCACAATACTCGTGGCGGCTTCGCTCATCGCGCACTCACACGCCGCCGGACGGAAAGGCAGCATGGAAAGCCCGGATTTCACCAAAGGTGATCCGATTCCCGAAGGTGCAACCCACGACTGGACCCTCGGTGCCACCGGTGCACGTGGTTGGATGTATTCAAAAAACCTGACCACCATGGAGGCCCGTCAGATCATGGTCACTGAAGTCGCCGAAGATTCGCCTGCCGATGGAGTGCTGGAAGTGGGGGATGTGATCCTGGGCGTCGGTGGCGAACCGTTTTCATACGATGCGCGGACCGAGTTCGGCAAGGCCCTGACAGCCGCGGAAACCGAGGTAGGCGGCGGCAATCTCGTCGTCACCCGCTGGCGCAAGGGTCAAGCGGAAAAGGTCGTGGTTGAAATCCCGGTGCTCGGCACCTACAGCGCCACAGCTCCGTTTGATTGCCCCAAATCAAAACGAATTTTTGAAGAGGGATGCGAGGCTTTGGCAGAGAAAATGAAATCTTCGGACTACCGTGAAAATCCAATTGTCCGCTCACTCAATGCCATGGCCCTGCTCTCCAGTGGAGAGGCGAAATACAATTCCCTCATACGCCGGGAGGTGGAATGGGCAGAGGATTTCTCCGCAGAAAGCTTCGCCACTTGGTACTATGGCTATGTGATGATCTTCCTCGCGGAATACAAACTGGCAACCGGGAGTAACTCGGGAATGGATGGGTTGCGCAGAATCGCCCTGGAGGCTGCCAATGGTCAAAGCAACGTCGGCTCATGGGGCCATCGGTTTGCTGAACCGGATGGCAGGGCTCCGGGATACGGCATGATGAACGCTCCCGGAGTTCCGCTCACAACCGGATTGATTCTGGCGCGCGAAGCCGGCGTCGATGGACCCGAGATGGATCTGGCGATCGAACGGAGCCTCAAGATGATGCGGTTTTACGTCGATAAAGGTTCCGTGCCCTATGGCGACCATGCACCTTGGATACAAACTCACGACGACAATGGTAAAAACGGCATGTCCGCCGTGATGTTCAGCTTGGTCGATGAAGCTGACAAAGCGGAATACTTTTCACGAATGAGCCTTGCATCCCACGGCAACGAACGCGACACGGGGCACACGGGAAATTTCTGGAATATGACCTGGGCCATGCCCGGAGTGGTCCGGTCGGGGCCCAATGCGAGCGGCGCCTGGATGAAGGAATTCGGCTCATGGTATTTTGATCTGGCGCGCGGATGGGACGGGACTTTCCGGCATCAGGGACCGCCAAACATGAAACCGGACCGCAGCAACGGATGGGATGCGAGCGGCTCTTTCCTTTTGGCCTACGCGATGCCACTCAAGCAGCTGTATCTCACTGGGAAACACCCGACCAAGGTTCCACAGCTCAGCGCTGAAGAAGCTCGCTCGATTATCATGGATGGCCGTGGATGGAACAACATCGATCGGAGTTCCATCTATGAAAAACTGCAAATCGAAATGCTTGTCGAAGGCCTTGGCAGTTGGTCTCCGGTGGTTCGTAACCGATCCGCAATGGCACTCGTAAAGCATACCGGAGAAGTGCCGATCAATGTCATTCTCAACATGCTGAATTCACCGGACCTACATAGCAGCTACGGTGCCTGTGAGGCCCTTGCCATGCTGGGCGCTGAAGCGTCTGATGCGGTCCCCGATCTCATAAAAGCTCTGGATAGAGATGATTTATGGCTGCGCGTGCAGGCTGCTGAAGCTCTCACGGCGATTGGTGAGCAGGCCATGGAAGCATTGCCGAAACTCCTGCAAATGTTGGCACAAGGCCCGACTGAGGATGATCCGCGCAACATGCAGCAACGCTATCTTTCATTCACCGTCTTCGGCAAAATGCTTAAGAACTCGATTGAAGATGTCGACAAGGACCTTCTTCGCGAGGCAATTGTCGCTGGTTTGCAGAATCAGGACGGGCGCTCCAGAGGTTCCATCGGAGGCGTCTATAACAAACTGAGTTACGACGAAATCGAACCCATACTACCTGCGATTCTCGAATCCGTGGTAGTTCGCGCTCCCAGCGGAATGATGTTTGCGGATGGCATCCGGCTCAGCGGTCTCGATCTACTGGCAAAACACAAGATCGAGGAAGGAATCCCTTTGTGCGTTGATGTCATGGACATCGGTCGCTGGGGCGCAGGAAACCGAATCCCAAGGTGTTTGAATATTCTCACCAAATATGGCCGTGCGGCAAAGTCGGAGATTCTGCGGCTGAAAGAAATCATAAAGCAATTGGAGGGCGGTCGTCAGGCAAAACAATCAGCTCCCGTTGTCGAACAGATTACCAAAGCGATCGAAAAGATCGAATCCTCGAAAGATCGTGTCAGACTGAAAAGCTTGAAGTAAGGGCTTTCCGAATGAATTGATTTCGTGGAAAGATCCTACTTTCGAGCGGACTCCTGCTTGAGTCTTCTGCATGGTGCCGAAACCTTTTTCACCCCGGAACAGGATAAAAAGGCCTTAAAGATGTCTTTGAACCGCGGGCTTGGAGTGATCAGGCATCCGGATAATTTAAGAAATCCAAACATAGGTATCGCGGTAAACTTTCCTGCGTTGACGCGAATGGCTAACTCCTTCTCGCCGGCCCCATGGTCTGCCCCTTCACAAACCCGGCGGAACACGAATACGCGCGCTTGTCCATTTTCCCCTCGGAAAGATGCTTGGCCCACCTCAGGACGCGGCGGATCAGCAAGTTCCGATCCCATCGGATGTGGCTCACAGTGGGACTGCACCATTCCAAACTCTCGTCGCTCTCTGTGCAGACCAGAGATACGTCACCGGGCACGCGAAATCCTCGTTGCGCTAGAAACTGCAGGGCGGCTGTAAACAGTGAAGTATCGTCCATGATCAAAGCGGTCGGCTGCGTAAGCCGGAACATCTTCTCCAACTGCTCCCGATAACCACTCACCGTCTCGCCCCAGTCTGGCAGATGGTAATTACTGACCGAAATCCCGTGCTCAACGAGCTGGTCGAGAAATGCCTTCTCGTTGGGTCCCGGCGTCGGAAGTCGCATGCCGTGCCTCGCCAACAGCACCATCCTCTTATGACCCAAACCGAGCAGTGTCCGGGCAATCTCAGCATAAGCCTCCTTCCGGTCTGGCTCCGCGCTTGCAATGGGTAGCCCGTGGTGCCTTCCCCACACGGAAATCACAGGTCTGTTTTGCTCCGCGAACCACTCCACAAGCTCCCGGTGTCCGCCGAAAATCACCCACGCGTCCGCGGGGGTTTCCTCAACCATATTCGCAACGCGCCGCAGATTCGTCCCCAGCTCCACTGTCGAGTGCTTGGCATAAAATGCGTGATGCCCGGCCGCGCTCAGTTGATAAGGGAGATCGCCTAAAAAATGCGACTTCCTATGCCCGGACGCACCTCCCAGCAACGCAATCCTAAGAGGTCCGGCATACCGCACCCCCGGCACGACATCCACCACAATCCGTCGTTTCCGCCGCGGCCCCTGCGCCACCAACACCCCCTCTTCCTCCAACTGCCGCAAAGCCCTACCCACCATCTTCGCCTCCAGCCCGAGCTCATCCGAAAGCGCCGCCTCCCCCGGCATCAGATCACCCCACTCACCCGAGAGAATCCCTTTCCGCAAATGCTCCGCCACCTGCTCCGCACCGCTCAGAATCCTCAGCTTTTCCATATCTAAAATCTACCCCCAAACTGGTTCAGATGGCAATCACGTATTATTTTGACTAATACAACTGGAAGAGCAGTTTCTCGTCGTCTCGAACCAATTCGAATCTACACATGAAATCAAAATCCATTAATACAGGCATCCTTGCCTCCTCCATGTTGACAGTGCTTTTCGCACCTCATGTCAGCGCCCAGCTCACCTGGGATGCGAACGCAGCCGGCGCAGCTCGGACCGATGGTGCAGGCGCCTGGCTAGGCACCAACCAATGGTGGGATGGCGGCTCCAACGTCGATTGGTCACCCACCAGCAATGCGATCTTCGGCAACGGCGGTGCAGGTGGCAACGTAACTCTTGCCAGCCCGACCACTGTCGGCTCGCTTACCTTCAACTCCTTCACCGGCACCTACAATCTCGGCACCGCCGGTCAGGCGATCACCCTCAACAGCGGGATCACCAAGAACGCCGGCTCAGGCATTGCACAAATCGCCAGTCCGCTCATTCTAGGCGGAGCTCAATCGTGGACCAACAATTCAGGCACCTTGGATCTACGTGGTCCCTTGAATCTCAATGGTAACGCCCTGACCTTCGCCGGTTCCGGCACAACCACTTTCGGACTCGCTAGCACGGGTGCCATTTCCGGTGCAGGTGGGCTTACGAAGACCGGTTCGGGATTCCTTGCTCTCGGTGCTGGCCAGCTCACACCTACAGCGGAGACACCAACCTCAACGGTGGCGTCACAATGTTCAGCAATAACTACAGCGCCAACAGCAACATCAACATGAACGGAGGCATCCTGGAGTCCTATTGGAACAACAGCATCACCCAAACGCTCGGTTCCGCCGCCAACCAAATCCGCATAACTGGTGGCGAAAGTGGATTCAGCTTGAACGGTAATACTGGTCAAACCGTCACCCTTGGTGGCGGCGCGATCACTTGGGGCACTGCGAATTTCGATCCCACGAAATTTGTGCTCCAGTCGGAATTTTCTCAGCAAAACTCAACAATCACCTTCGCGAATGCGCTCAACTTGAATGGTGCGACGCGCACGGTTCTCGTGAACAGCGGTACTACGGGCTCGGCACGCGCCGCCATTACCGGCGCGATCAGTAACAGCACGGGCACGGCAGGATTTGTCAAGGAAGGGGCTGGAGTCCTCCAGTTGACGAGCAACGCCAGCGCATGGAACGGTACGACGACCGTCAGCGCGGGCATGTTGGACATGGGCGGGATCAACCTTGCCAACATCGGCGGCGGCTCCGGTCGCAACATCACCGTGGCTGATGGCGCATCCATTCGCTTCAATGCACTCAGCAATGCTGCCCTCAACCGCATCGCCGAAACCACGAATGAAATCGGAGTCATGACCGCTACTACGGCGAACAGCTTCGATTTCAGCAGTGGCACAGGTGCCACCCTCTCCAATGCTTTCCTCGGTAACTTTGCCACCAACGGAGGAAAGGCTGAGGTCTCTGGAACCATCACACCTGGCAGCGATGGCTACAAACTCGGAGCTTTCAAAAGCTCTGGCAACTTGGGTATTCGTAGCGTCCTAACTGGTGCCAATACCCTCACAGTTGGCCAAACAGGTGCTTCTGGAGTCCGTGTGACGCTAGCGGCTGCCAACGACTTCACAGGAAACACTGTAATTAATAGTGGTGCCAGGTTAACCTTGGGCAACAATCTATCCTTACAGAACAGTGTTCTCAATCTAGGTGCCGCAGGTGGTAACATTGCCTTCAACGGCGGGACATCGGCAGCCACCATCACAGGTAACACGATAGCAAGTAGCCCGACTTTTGGTGGTCTGCTTGGTAGCCGTAGCCTATTCTCCGCCTACACGAATGCAGGTGGTAACAACGAAACCAACCTCGTCAACACAGCTATCCTTGGCTTCACCCTCAACACCGGCTCGGGCGTGGATGTCACCTACTCCGGTGCTATCGGCGGATTCGGAACAGGCGCAACTGGCGGCACGGGCGGCGCAATGACTCTCACTAAAACAGGAGTCGGCACCCAGACCCTGTCCGGAATCAACACCTACACCGGTGCCACCAACGTCGACGGCGGCACACTCCTGATCGATGGTAGCACCTCCAGCACCAGTCTTGTGGCCGTTGGAGCCGCCGGAACTCTCGGCGGCAGTGGCGTGGTCGGCGGCAACACCACCGTCACGGGCTTCCTCAAGCCCGGCAATAGCCCGGGAGTCTTGGAATTCGGCGGAACCCTCACCCTTGCTGGCGCATCTGAAACCACCATGGAGATCGACGGAGAAATCCGGGACACCGAATACGACGGGGTCGATGTCACAGGAGCCCTCACCTACGGAGGTGCTTTGACCCTGGATCTTGGAATGATCTTCGGGATCGGCACCTACGACTTCAACCTGTTCGACTTCGGTGGCCAGTCCGGTTCATTCAGCACGGTCACGCTTGCGGACGCATACACCGGATCGCTCGTCAATGACGGCTTCGGCACCTGGGGATTGAATGATGGAGCTAACACTTGGACCTTCACCCAAAACGACGGTATCCTGAATCTCGCAGTGGTGGTCCCTGAGCCGCACACCTTCCTGCTCGGTGCCCTCGGACTGCTCGTCCTCATGCGCCGCAGGCGCTAACATAGAGCTTGGGAAACCCGAGAGTTTTCAGGCGTTGATTTATCAAGACCCATCGGTTCCATGCGGATCGGTGGGTTTTCTGTGCAGACTAAAGTCCGCGTTTCTTCGTTCTCATCTCGACAGCGGCAAGGCGATGGTCTCTTTTCTTGAGGGTTGAGATTAAATCGATCCCGGCACCGCTCTCGGCCCGTCACATCTGAAATCGCCATAAAATGAAATACCCCGCACTTCTCCTCGCACTGCTCATCACTCCGCTTAGCTCCGTATCTTCAGCCGAATTTTTCACCCCGGAGCAGGACAGAAAAGGCCTGACCGACGAAGTCACGGTCGTAAAGGCTCTCCCAAACGTCCTGATTCTCGGCGACTCCATTTCCATCGGCTACACCAAACAGGTTCGCGAGGGACTCAAAGGTAAGGCTAACCTCGTCCGCCCGAAAGACAATTGCGGCGACACTCCCCGGGGTCTTGCGGGAATCGAAAAATGGCTGGGTGACGGCAAATGGGACGTCATCCATTTCAACTGGGGACTGTGGGACCTTTGCTACCGCAACCCGAAATCAAAAACCCAGGGGAATCGCGACAAGGTTGACGGCACTCTTTCCGTTCCGCTTCCCGATTACGAAAAGAACCTCGAAAAACTGGTCACTCGTCTCGAAAAAACCGGCGCTACCCTGATCTGGGCAAGTACGACTGTGGTCCCCGAAGGCGAGATCGGTCGCGTCGCCGGCGACGAGGTGAAATACAATGCCATCGCCGAGCGCGTCATGAAGAAGCATGGCGTGGCGATCAATGATCTGCACGCGACTTCCGCCGCATTCCGTCCCGAGATGTTCGTCGGTCCGGGCGATGTCCACTTCAAGCCCAAAGGTTCCGCGAAACTTGCCGAGCAAGTGGTGATGGTGATTTCCGAGAACTTGGAGAAACCGCAATCCGGCGCTTCGGCGATCATCGACTGCCATGTCCATCTCTACGTGCTTTCAAGACCCGAAGGCATCACCTGGATCAAAAAGGACAACCAGCATCTCTACCGCGATCATCTTCCCGAAGACTTCGCAGCAGTCGCCAAAGCGAACGGAGTGACGGGCGTGGTCATCGTCCAAGCGGGCCAGAGTCTGCCGGACAACCAATGGAATCTCGATATATCCTCGAAAAATAAAGGGCTGTTCCGTGGTGTGGTGGGCAACCTCTCCACGGTGATCGCCACCGACGAATTCGCTCCAGTGTTTGCAAAACTCTGCGAAGATCCGCGATACCTCGGCTACCGCCTTTCCGGACGATACCAGGAAGAGTTGGGCGACGCCTTCTACCGGGACCTCGAAGCTACCGCAAAAGCCGGCAAGAGCGTCGATTTCCTGATGGGTGGCTACTCGCTCAAGGATGTCGCAACCATCGCTGGCCGGGTTCCGGACCTTAGGATCATCATCGACCACCTCGGAGGTGTTAAGCTCGATGGCAAGCCCCTTGATCCCGAGTATGTGAAAGACTTCCGCGCCGTTGCAAAACTACCCAATGTTTACTGCAAGGTCTCCGCCCTCTTCGGTCGGTTCGCCGAACAACCCGCTCCGAAAGAACTCGCATCCTACAAACCCGTGCTCGATCTCGCGTTCGAATGTTTCGGCGAAGACCGCCTCGTTTTCGGCAGCGACTGGCCGGTCACCAAAACCACCGGGAACTACGCGGCGGTCCTCGAACTCACACGCAGCTACTTCGAACCCAAAGGCCCCGAAGTCTGCGAAAAACTCTTCCACCGCAACGCGGAGAAATTCTACGCGATTCCGGCGGCCGAGTGAGCGGTGCGTTTCAACCGCCCATCAGCTTGACCACCACCTTGTCGTAGAGCGCGTATCCGCCGGCGATGAAAAGTCCCACGACGCTCACCCATAGTCCGATATCCCAGATCCGCCCCGGCACCAGCCGCGCATCGCAGTGTCGGTAGCGGAAATATAGCGCCGCCACACCTAACAGAGGCAGCATTAGCGCACCCATGAAACCACCTGCCAACACCAGTTCCTTCGGTGTCTTGAAAAACGCGAAACTGGCGAGGAAAAGTAGTGGCAATACGATGCAGAAGATTTTCACCCAACGCCGGTAAGTCACCTCATCCCCGGCCGAAACCCCGAACACTCTCAACGCATCGGCACAGACTCGCGCATGACTGGCCGTCGCCACGAAAAAGGTCGAATACAGAACCGCGAAGGCTCCGAAAAGGAATACCGCCTGCGCCGCCGTGCCAAAGACCGGCACATACATCTGTCCGAGTGTGCGAACCATCTGATCACCACCAGGATCAAGACCGGTCCTCCCGAGAATCGCCGCACCCAACAGGTAGAAAGCCACAGTCGCGAACGTGTAAACAATCATCGAGCACCACGCGTCCCATTGCAGCACTTTAACCCAGCCGCGGGCCCGCTTTTCCCACTCGGGCGAGTCATCGCGCGGCCCGGTCCACTTCGCGTAACCTTTTTCCAAACACCAGTAAGGATACTGGATCAACTCGGTGGCGCCGACTCCTATGATCCCGAAGGCAGCAAGCGCAACTGCCAGTCCCTTGCCCTCCGGAATTTGGAAACTCATTCCCGAAAGCAGATCCGCCCACGATACCCTCCATTCCGGCAAGGCCTGGAGATAAAGCAGATTCACAATGGTTATCAAAGTGAACGAGGCAACAAGCGCCGTGGAAACATTCTGGATCAGGCGATACCGCCCAATCACCAGCAGCACGATGGAAATCAACGTGATCATGGTAGCCCAGATCATGGAATCCTGAGAGGTTGCCTCCTCCTCTCCCGCCCACTTCGCCAACGTGGCTTCCGCGCTGGCTTTTTCCTTGGCCAGAGCTTCGAGCTTGGGAGCCATTCCCTCCTCGCCCTCGAACCGCTTCGCGATGCTATCGGTCACTTGCAGTTGGATCTTCGCATCCTGTTGCGCATTCACCGTGTGCCCTGATTCGGTGATCGGCTGTTGGATCGCCAGCGCCTGCCCCACCCCGCCGATGATACCTCCCAACTGAATCAGCGCGACCACGATGAACACCAGCCAGAACCACATGAGCCAGTTCACCCTCGCCCGCGGACCCGGCACCTGGTTCAAACCATCGAGCGTCGTCCGCCCGCTTGTGATCGTGAAACGCCCGAACTCGATCTGAACGAACACCTTGATCAAACAGCCGATGATGATCAGCCACAGCAGCACGAAGCCCGCCTCCGCTCCGACAGCAGTCGTCGCGATCAATTCACCCGAACCAACGATCGAACCGGCAATGATAAGGCCAGGCCCGAGTTGCCGCAAAATCCCCCGGATCGTGGTGGGCGGATCGACAACTTCGGGCTGCGCATTGGGTTTGCTCATCCGGGATGCTGATCCATGAAAAGGATTCGCGTCAATCTTCATGTCGCCGGGTAGTCTTTCCAGCAGGGTAAACGAACCACCCGATCACGAAGGCTCCGGGATTGACATTCATTGCCGGATCGCTTGGCTAATCGAAGTGCGCGTTCCTAAAATACCCGATTCCGGCCCGAAAAAGAAGCTTCTGGATGCTACAGAGCACCTGGTTGTGGAGAAAGGTTTCGATCTGGTCTCCGTTCGGGACATCACCGGCGCGTGCGAAGCAAACGTCGCAGCGGTCAATTACCACTTCGGCAACCGGGAGGGTTTGATGGATCTGATCGCCCTCCACGTCATCGATCCGCTCAACGAAGAGAGGATCAAGGCACTGGAGATCATTGAGCGCGCATCAGGAGAAAAACCGCCTTCCATTGAGGATCTTTTAGCCGCTTATATAACACCACTTTTTGCAACCGCAGCGCGACTCGAAATGGAAATTCACTTTTTCCTGAAACTCGCAGGGCGTGTGCTGGTCCGTTCCGATGCCGACCTCTTCCCGTCCCTTGCCAACGATCGCGCCGCACTATCGGATCGTTTCCTCGAATCCATTTTAAAATCCCTCCCGAAGTCCCGGACCGGGGAACTCAGAGCGGCATGGCAATTTTTCGAAAACGGTCTCGGTCAATCGCTAGTGGCCCTCAGCGCGGACTGCGATGCGGCAGAACAAAGCGTCCACTGGATCACCTTCGGAGCCCGGGGCTTGGGAAGTCCGAAAGAGAAAGCCACGCAGCCCAAGAAAGGCGACAACCAGGGCATGCTTTTCGATCTCTGAAATTCAATGGTCGAGCTTTAGCTTTTTCAACTTCGGCTCCACCACATACTGGCAGTAGCTGTTGCGGGTCTTGTTCTGGAAGTAAAAATCCTGGTGGTAGTTCTCCGCCGGGTAAAACCTCGCAGCAGGAGTGACCTCCGTGACGATGGGCTTCTCGCAATTCTCCTGCGCCGCCTGCTTCGAGGCCTCGGCAATCTTCCTCTGCTCCTCGCTGCCATAGAAAATCGATGAGCGATACTGGGTACCCACGTCATTTCCCTGGCGATTGAGTTGGGTTGCATCATGCAAATCCCAGAACCACGCCAGCACCCGTTCCAATGGCATCACCACCGGATTGAAAACGACCTGCACCACTTCCGCGTGCCCTGTCGTTCCGGTACAAATCTCCTCATAGGTCGGATTCTCTGTTTTACCTCCCATGTATCCGGAAACGGCGGAGTGTATTCCGTCTATTTGGTTGTAAGCCGCCTCGACGCACCAGAAACATCCGGCACCGAGGGTGATCGTTTCCGAACCTTCGGGAACCGCTGGTTTTTCGGCAGGTGATTTCGAATCGCTATGCATGCTGTGACAGTAGCCGGAAAATATGGCGGCACAAGCGGGCGCATCCTTTTCCCTTCCCGGGCAGGCCTCCTACTTGGAACTGAGAATTGCGCGTCGTGAAAGTGAGCTTGGAGGCGATGAGAATCACGCACGGACCGCCGTGGGTGGAGACCGATTGACCCAAACGAATGCAATGAGCGCACCATCTGGTATCGATCCGGTTCTTGGTTATTAATATATCTTGCTTTTTTGCGGCCGAACGAGCTTATTGCGTCTGTTGGAACGCATTTTTGGTTTCAGTCTGAGTTCAAGTGTCCCCCTTATTTTCACTTATTATGACCACGACCACGTTTCTTCCCGCCTTGGCCCTGTCCCTTGTCTTTGCTTTAAACAGCGCACACGGACAGGGAGCCTACATCATCGACTCCTTCAGCGACGTGGGGGACGTGTCCGGCACCGTTTCGGTTGCCGTTTCACAGGCGAGTCCGACACCAAATCCGAGGATTCTGGTGGAGAGCGGTCTAACAGGAGTCATTGGCGGCACCCGCTCGATTCAAATCACAAGGTAGACTGTTTTCGGATCGTCAGGTGCCAGGTCGGTCTCGGCGACGATCTCCGAAAGCGGCACAGTGGACGATCAGATTTTCGAATTCAGTTCCAGCTCGAATGCCGACGGGCGGACAACGCTTGTCTATGGTTCGCCGGCCAACGAACTCAACCTGAACTTCGCTTCCCAGACACTGATCCGCATTGATGTGGTCAGCTACGATTATCCGTCTTCTCTCGCACTGCCGGTGACCCTCACGCTCGAAAGCGGCCTGAGCGGAGTGCCCGCGTCTTCGTTGCTTACCCGATCGCTTTCCGCCGCCTCGGGATTTATCAATTTCTCCCTTGCCGATTTCACCGACATTTCTCTCACCGACATCGACAGGCTCACGTTCAGTTTCGATGCTCCGCGTGCCGCCGACTTTCAGGTGGCCTCCATCATCTCAATCCCCGAACTGAGTTCCAGTGTGATGATATTGGTCACGCTGGGTCTCGGCCTGATGCGGCGCCGCAGGGCATAAGGGAGGGTCGCTAGTGGCGAAGCCTTGGTCATCCGTGAACAGGAAAAGGCGTGAGCAAGGCCGAGTGCGGTCGCCTTCGGAAGAGAAATCCGGAGATTCGCGCGGGCAAGGCAATCCGAGCCCCGAGATAGTGGTTAATTGAGTCGGGACGCGTGCGACGCACTCACTGTTTAAAGATAGATAGACGAATCGAACGCGTATGATTATCTTGAGGACTGCGATCCTCACTGTCATGATTTCAGGACAGCAAAGGCTAATAGATAGAAAACCAAAAACGAAAAAGAATGAAAAATAGAAAGATAATCAAAACATCGGGCCTGTTGGCCGCGATGTGCATAGGATTGAGCGGGGCTGCCAGCGCCGAAACCAAGTTACCTGATCCGGATGGCAAACCGGCGGACATGAGCAAGCCAGTCCAGGTTTTCCTGGTCATGGGCCAGTCCAATACGCTGGAAATGGGCAAGGTCACCGACGAGCTCAAGGAAGTATATCCATTCCTGGCCGACGACTCGGGCAACTGGACCACGCGCCAGGATGTCCGCAACGTCTCCGTGATGCAGAAGGGCAGTAACGCGAATGTCTATCGCAACGACTGGCTGACCATCAGTGGCAAGAAACTCGGCATCGAGATCGGCATTGGTCATCAGCTTGGTAATGCGGTTGACGCGCCAGTGATGATCCTCAAGAGCTCCATCGGCAACCGCAGCCTCGGCTGGGACCTGCTTCCTCCAGGCACCCCGCGCTATACCCATGATGGCAAAGAGTATGCAGGCTACAAGGAGACCGTCAAAAGCAAGAAGGACAGCACCCTCGTGGCCTACGAAGAGGGCGGCGACATGCTGCAGTGGTATGCGGGCAAGCAGTATGACGATGATGTCCGCAATGCCAAAATGATCCTGGATAACATCGGCGAATACTATCCGGGTGCCAAGAGCTGGGAGCTCGCCGGCATCCTCTGGTGGCAGGGTGACAAGGACATGCGCAACCCGGGGCACGCCGCCAACTATGAGAAAAATCTCGAGTTGCTGGTTGCGGCGCTACGCAAGGACTTCAACGCGCCGAACGCCCCGTTTGTCACTGCCTCACTCGGCCAGACCGATGAGAGCGACACCGAGTCGGGTCACGGTCAGATTCTTCACGCGATGAAAGACTTCTCCGAAGGCAAGGACGACGTCGGGTTCGTTTACACCAAGCCTTTGCTTGATGCCCCCAGCAGTTCCAGCGGCCACTACGGCGGCAACGCCAAGACCTATATGAACGTCGGTCTCGGCATGGGTGAGGCCATGACTGACCTGATCAAGAAGTAATTTCAAAGACCAACCGCAGCGATGCGGTCAAAGCAGGGGGTCGGTGCGGGATTCGCATCGGCCCCTTTTTTTATTACGAAGCCTTTGCGAGGGCAACCACCACCTCTTGTTTGGAAACAACCACTCCACCCGGTTGTTCGAGAGTGATCACGAAGGCTTGAGGATTGGTTACGAGGAGAGGATTGCGGATGGCGACAACTGCGGTGCTTTCACCTTCAGGGATATCGAAGACACCTCCATCAACCGGCTTTTCGTCGCGCGCAGGGTCAACGATCCAGAGCTGGTATTGGTTTTTGGAGGGGTCGTTGGAAGGCAGATCCGTGAGAGTCATGTAGCCCTCTTGCAATTCGTCGCTCCAGACGACTTTGCCAGACATCTGCGTGTATCCTTCCGCGCCACCGAATTCCGATTCGACGAGATCGCCAGCTTCACTGAGGAGATGGTCACGTGCTTCTTTCGGGGAACGTTCGACGGGACGATCCGCAACATCATCCGGAGAACCTGAGTCCGAAGTATTTGAGATGATACCGATTGCAAAGAGTAAGGCAAAGGCAGCCGCGATGCTCCACGGTGTCTGTGGAGAGCGGACAATTCGCTGCCAGGCCGGAGTCACTACGGAAGGTGTCGTGGTTTGTGGAGTCGGAGCTAACCGGGGTATCGCTTGCCGCAGGGAATCTGCGATGTCGGCAGGTAAGGAATCAGCTTGAGACTGCAGGAAATCGGTCTCAATGGCAGCAGCCGTGAGTTCGAGAGAGATGTCGGGACTGAACCCGTGTGCATCGGAAAGCTCCTGCCATTCGTTCATTTCCTCGGGGCTTAGATCACCGAGAATACGACCGGCTTCGAGTTCTTCGAAACGTAGTTGGAAATCTTGGGCGCTCATGAGGTGGCGGGGATGGAAGGTTTGGCGCCCTCAAGATGGCGCAGGTGGTTTCGCACTTCGATCAAGCCACGTCTGAGGCGTGTCTTGATCGTGCCCAAGGGAAGACCGGTTTTTTTCAACGATCTCGGGGTGGGTCATTCCTTGGTCGAAATGCAGGGAAAAAATCTGTCGAGTTTCTTCAGGTAGAATTCCAAGGGCGGCCCGGACCTGCTCGCTGTCGCAACGCATCGCTGCGGTGGATTCATCCGAGGCAAGCGGTATGTGATCGGCTTCTGGTAAAGGTTCGAGTTGTGGTCGGCGGCTTTCTTTGCGGGCGAAATCAATCGCACGCCGGCGGGCAAGCATCCCGATGAAGGAACATTCGGTGGCTATCGCAGGATCGTAACGCTTGGCCGTCTTCCAGAGATCCGTGAAAGTTTCCTGCACGATATCCTCAGCTGAGCTGCGATCTTTGACGTAGCGTTGTGCGATCGACCAGACAAGGCCTCCGTATTTCGTGATACAACGTTCCATGGCGTGTTCAATTCCATTAGCGACCTGCAGCAGGACGCTATTTTCAGAATTGTTTTGGAATCGATTAGTCAAAGATTTGGCTAATCTAGATCCATAAAAAAGAATGTCTACCCCCGATACCTTGCAAAAAGATATCCGGGGCAGACAGTTGTGTTAGGAGGGGAATTTAGCTGAGAAGTGATTACTCAGCCGGGGGAAGGATTACCGAGTCGATGACGTGAATCACGCCATTCGTGCAATCGATATCCGCGGTCACGACTGCGGCGCTTCCATTCAAGGTAAGCGTGCCGTCGGTCACTGCGAGCGCGATGACCTTTTCATTAACTGCGGTCGCCTTATCGAGGGTAACGGCGGTTTCTGCCATCACCTTGCCGCCTACCACATGGTAGGTCAGGATATCGACCAGTTTTGCTTTGTTCTCAGGCTTCAGGAGTTCCTCGACGGTGCCTTCCGGAAGTTTTGCGAATGCTTCGTCGGTCGGTGCGAATACGGTGAACGGTCCTTCGCCTTTCAAGGTTTCGATCAGTTCTGCGGCAGTGAGTGCGGCGGCTAGGGTTTTGAACGATCCTGCGGCTACGGCGGTATCGACGATGTCTTTCTTAGCTGCTTTGGCCGGCTCCGCACTTGCAAATGAAGTGAGTGCGCCAAACAGGATGGTAGTGATGATTGCTTTCATAATTCTATTTTGTTTTTTGTTTAAGAGAACTCCGTTTTGGGGTTCAACCATGACTTCGCCAGCTTTCTGAGATTGGATTCAAAAAAGTGAATTTTTTTTGAATCGGCACTTCGAAGTGTTCTCCGAATGTCCGGATACCTGATTCAGAAGTTGAAAATTAAACGACGGTTGCCGGTTAACTGGGATCAGGGAAATATCTTAATTCGATGTCCTCTATCTCCGCGGCTTGGTCTGCGGTGAGGTCGGCATGGGCTTTATCGAACCAGAGTAGGGAGATGATTTCACGTTGATCGCGAGGTGGTTCTGAGCTGAGAGCCAGATCAAAAAACGGAGCAGCTTGCCCTTCAGATATGGTGGCGGTGATTTTGATTTCACCTTTTTGGACTGTGGCGAAGAATGACGGGGCCTTGCCCTCGGGTTTGTCCACGACCTGCGGTTCAACCGTAAAAGGGGTGTTTCCAAGCGTGAAACTTCCGCTTTCGAACTGTTGTTTTTTGGGGTCCGTCTTGCTGCCGAGGATAAGGAAGGACAGACCTTTGACAGGTCCGCCTAGTTTTGGAGCAAAGTAATCGGAGGGGGTGAAGTCCCGTGCCGTGAATGTCGGCCGGCCAGCATTGCCGGCATTGGTGATTACGAAAGTCCCGTCGCCGATTACCAGGCGACCGACCATTTCGCCATCCATCGCGCCGAGCTCCAGGAAGAAGTCGATATCACGAATCAGGTTCTCGTGAATCTCGGATTTCAGATTGCCGACGATACGTTTTTTGAAAGGAATCGACTTTCCATCGAGCATCACCGTTTCGGCATCCTCCAGAGAGAGGTTGAGCATATTACTAGAAACGCTGAGAGAGGAGAGGTTGAAATCATCGCCCTCGATCCGTAACCCCTTCGCAAGGAATTCATCGAGCTCCAGTTTGAAACCGCCGGTTTTGGATTCGACGACGACTGAGCGGATATCGATCTTCTTGATTTCGAAAAGATTCAGGGGCTCGCTGGCATCGTTGGATGCGTCGGATTCGTTGGATTCGGCTTCTGATCCGGTGGTCCTCTCGCCGGTGTCGATGAAGATATGGGCGCGTTTGAGTCCGATCTCGTCGATGACCATTTCCCGCTTGTTTCTCATGCGGCTGATATCGCCCCATTGTAGAGTCAGACCTTCGAGGAAGGATTCGTTTCCTGAATCGTCGGAAGCGCGGAAAGAGTCCACCGTGAAGCCTTTTGAGATCGAGCCTCCGATTCCCTCGATGGTGATGTTGGGATCCTTGCTAAACAGATCTGCCACTAATTTCAAAGGCAGCGAGCTATGCATGAGAAGAAAATAGCCGACGACCACCAGAAGGATGGGGCCGCCGATCGCAGCTCCCAGGCAGCCGAAGAGGCAGCCCTTTTTCTTGTTTTTGCCTGTGCTTGCCGGGTCTGGTGGGAATTCGCTCATGTGGAGAATAGACCTTCTTTGGGCTTGGAAGGCCATTATAATCCAAGGCAATTGCACTTGAAATAGTTTCAACAGCATCTGGTGCTTAAAAATCCTCGTGGTTGGTTTCGTCAATGCTCGAACCTAGTTGTCCTGCGAAAATCAATGATTCGTTTTGCATGGAGCGGCGTCTCTCCGAGCGCTGGATAAGAATCGGGAAATAGCTGGGCCAGTGCAGGCGCTCGGAGAGACGCCTCTCCCAACCCTCCGGGCTTGCATCGCAGCCTGTTGCGGTGACGATGATAGCGTGAAGTTCTTCAACGACCTCGACCCCCCCCAAATAGGCGTCAACCGTCTTCCCCATTGGCCTCAGGAGAGCGTAAACTATTTCGTCGGATAGCACCGGGGGATCCGGGGGAAGAGATGTCCGGATACAACAAAACGGTGGCTGTTGCCAGCCACCGTTTTGAGAATGTGTTTTGCTTTGATATGGGTGTATCAACTGCGGCGGCGGCGCAGCAGAAGCAGGACACCGAGACCGCCGAGCAGTGCTGCGGAAGGCTCGGGGATAGGACTCACGGATGCATAGTCAGAACCGAAGCGGATTTCGTCATATTTTACGATACCTTCACCAGAATCACGTGTGGTCATACTGATCGTGTCGAACAAGGTTTGGTCTACGCCAGCCATCGTGGTGGTGGAGAAAGCTGAGCCAAGGGTGCCGAGACTTGAGGTGGATGGGTCGTAGATCGTGATGGTCTC